>JAABUQ010000195.1_pt1 | contig 133518 bp, 115 predicted proteins | sample 5560001 | NCBI WGS metagenome assembly JAABUQ01 (sample SAMN10711888, study PRJNA513371) | rock metagenome | isolation source: Antarctica rocks | place: Antarctica: Victoria Land, Finger Mt nord | collected 2015-12-18
GCAGCGTGGGGGGAACCCGCCCGCCCCGGCTTTCCCCAGAGGGGAAACGGGAAAGGGGCAATCCGATTCCTCGCTGCCGCAGGCTGGTTTTGCCTCCTAAAAAGCTTGACTTTCATCATGAATGCTATGGGTTTGTTGAGGTAACAGACTTGCCAAATGAACCGCGTGAGCTACGGCTCGAAGCATGAACCGCAGCAGCCGGACCAGACGCCTTCTTCTTTCGGGCTTCGGAGGTCTGGTGGTGTTGCTCGCTTTCACTGGCCTATATGCGCTCTCTGTCCTGAAGCACATCCAAACGGAGAACGGGCAAATACGGGAGGACTATGTCTACCGCGATCACACCCTGGAACAACTTCGCTCTGACATCTATCTTTCTGGAACTTATGCCCGAGATCTGCTGCTTGAACCCGACCCGGCCCTAGCTGACCTCCATAGGAAGGAGTTGGAGAGCACGCGTAGCCGCATCGTTTCTACAGTCGCCGCTTACAATCGCATTCTTCGCACCGAAGAGCAGGCGCCTTTTGCACAATTTGTTCGCGAGCTGACGACTTACTTTGACTCTCTCCGCCCGGCCCTGCAATGGGACGCCGCGCAACGTCGATCACTAGGCTATTCCTTCATGAGGGATTCGCTGATGCCCCGGCGGGCCGTCATCGTTCGACTGACAGACCACATCAGCCAGGTTAATCAAAGCCAATTAGAGGCTGGTAATCGACAGGTCAACGAGTTGTTCTCGAACTTCCGCCGCCGATTGATCGTACTCTTCCTGCTAGCCCTTTTTTGCGGCTTACTGTTAGCTGGGGGCAGCGCCAACCGCCTTTTACGATGGGAGCGCCTGTCAGCCATCAGGCTGGAAGAAGCGGAGCAAGCGCGAAGCGCTCAGCGAGAGCTCTCTGCCCGTCTACTAGCGGTACAAGAATCGGAACGGAAAGCGCTATCCCGTGAACTGCATGACGAAGTGGGTCAAGCGCTCTCCGGCCTGCTTCTCGGGATTGGAAATGTGGCGGCGACAATTGCTCCCGGTACTGAATCGGAGGCTCGAGCGCAACTCCAAGATTTGCGTCGTCAGGCAGAGAGAACCGTGGCAGTTGTCAGAGACATGTCACTTCTTCTCCGCCCTTCCATGCTCGACGATCTGGGCCTTGTTGCGGCACTGCAGTGGCAGGCGCGTGAGACTTCCCGTACCAACAACATCTCCGTTCAGGTGCATGCGCACTCGGTGTCCGATGAATTACCTGAAGCGCACAAAACTTGTATTTACCGGATTGTTCAGGAGGCACTTCGTAATGTGTCCCGGCACGCTAAAGCACGAACTGTACAGATCCATTTGATGGAACGGGAACACCGCAGTCTTGAGTTGCGGGTCGAGGATGATGGGCAGGGGTTTGTACCCGAGAAAGAGAAAGGAGTCGGGCTGCTGGGAATGGAGGAACGAGTGATGCATCTGCAAGGAACCTTTCACTTGGAGTCACACCCGGGAAAGGGCACTCGAATTCACCTGGAGTTGCCGCTCTCCCAGGTTGATGCGGGAACGCCTGTATGACCACCACGCGGATCGTATTAGCCGATGATCACACCATCATGCGGAATGGACTGCGCCTGGTGTTGGAAAGGCAGCCTGATTTCTCTGTCGTAGGAGAAGCAAGTACTGGACGCGAAGCTCTTGAGGTAGTGAACAAGGCAGCGCCCCATGTAGTCGTCATGGACATCGCCATGCCACTCCTCAACGGAATCGAAACGGCAAAGCGTATAACGAGCGACTATCCGTCCGTTGCTGTGCTGATTCTTAGTATGCACTCCGACGAGGGTTATATTCTGCGCGCGTTGAAAGCCGGTGCTCGCGGTTATCTTGTGAAGGACTCAGCAGAGGCTGACTTGATTCAAGCTGTTCGTGCCGTCTCGACAGGCAAAGCCTTTTTTAGTCCGGCCGTCAGCAAAGTACTGGCCGACGATTACATTCGTCAGGTGCAACAAAGAGGAGCGGAGGACCCTTACGATCTATTGACCATGCGGGAGCGCGAACTTTTGCAACTGGTGGCCGAACTAAAAACTACGAAAGATATTGCGTCGCTTCTCGGTGTCAGTCCACATACCATTGACACGCATCGCGCGAATCTCATGCACAAACTGAACGTCCACGGCATTCCTGAACTGATTCTTTACGCTGTGCGAAAGGGTGTGATCAGCTAATGGCACGGCGAGGCTTTCGGAGGCGGCCCAAAGCGTGGTATTGTTTCTATAGAGTACTTTTGTGTACAAAGCGCGACACCTCCGCATCAAGCGCTGGCTGTCGAGAGGTCTCAAGCTGGGGACTCTCGGCGGTGTTTTGTTGCCGGCATTGCTGGCTGTGCTTTGGGTGGAACACAAGGCACCCCTCGAATTACCGGTTCCAACCGGCCCGTTTGCCGTCGGCCGTCTGACCGCGGCATGGGTGGACGAGGAGCGAATCGATTCCTCTGCGGCCGCACACGAACAGAAGCGCGAGCTCCTTGTCTGGATCTGGTACGCATCGGCGCGCGGGCAGTCGGTTGCGATGACGGACGACTACGTGCCCGCTCCGTTGCAAGCGGCGGTCGAACGCGGTCGCGGCGCGCTGATCAGCAAGTTTCTGACGCGAGATCTATCGAAGGTTCGCGCGCACAGTATTCCTAACGCCGATGTGTCACCGCGGCAGCCATCGTACCCTGTGGTGATCCTGAGAGCGGGCGCTTCCGCCGAGGTGTGGAATTACTCGACACTCGCCGAGGATCTGGCCAGTCACGGCTACTTCGTCGTGGGCTTCGATGCCCCTTATCGCACGAATGTCGTTGTTTTCCCAGACGGCCGCGTGATAAGGAGGGCGCCGGAGAATAACCCGGAACTCTGCGAGGGTCAGGCGCCAGCCCAGCAAGGCCGTTGCGTGAACAAAGTGCTGACTGCGTGGATTGCCGACATCGCGTTCGTACTTGACCGGTTGCAGCAATTGAACACCTCAGACCCATCCGGCAAGTTCACGGGACGGCTCGACATGACGCGAGTGGGAATATTCGGTCACTCCTTTGGTGGGGCGACAGCCGCACAATTTTGCCACGACGATTTGAGGTGCAAGGCAGGGATCGATGTAGATGGTCAGCCATTCGGCAGCGTGGTCCAAGCAGGCCTTCATCAGCCGTTCATGTTCCTGCTAAGCGACCACAAGAACGAGCCCGAAGCGGAGACCCGTCCGATCCTGGCCAATATCCAATCGATTTACCAACGTCTGCCTCTGAATGGAAGACTACGCATCACGATACGTGGCGCGAACCATTTCTTCTTCAGTGACGACGGAGCTCTGTTGAAGAGCCACATCGTGCTGCGGGCGCTCCGTGCCTTAGGTATCACCGGTATCGACGGACGTCGCCAGCTTGCCGTTACGGCGTACTGCGTGCACACTTTTTTCGACGCCTACCTCAAGGGGGAAAGCGTTTCGGGGCTCAAGACTTCATCTCCGCTTTACTCCGAGATGCAATGGGCGCCGTGAGCTGTGCATTGCTACTCAATGCGGACAATTCCCGGTGATGATGCGTGAAACTTCTCGAAAATGGCTGGATCATGTCCGGGAATGATAAGGCGCTGGTCCGCGGCGAGCTGCCGCATGCGGTCCTGGGCTCTCAGGTTGGACGCGGCGTCGAGAGTGGCCGCGATCGGCACATGCCTTTCGAGATTTTCGTAGAGGTAGACGTTGTCTGAGGCGAGGACGACTCTTCCCGGCGGCGTGATAACAGCCACGAATTGGGATGCATAAGTATGTTTGCCACCGATGTAACAGGTAATACCCGGAATGATCTCCCGGCCATCGCCTTCGACGAATGAAACGCGTCCATCCATATTCATTTGTACATAAGAGCGCACATCATCGGGATCAATGCCGCCGTGCGTTCGTTTTCCGTGCCAAGCTTCGCCCGTGTAGTAGATGTATTCGTCCCGCTGCAGCCAGATGCGCGCTTTCGGAAAGAGGTCCGCGCCGTCAGCATGATCCCAATGCATGTGAGTAACGATGATGTCGCTAATGTCTTCGGGCTTTACACCCGCATCGGCAACAGCGTCAGAAGGTTTTCTGAAGTCCCGGATCTTCCACTGCTTGAAAAACTGATCGCGATAGAAACCTGAGTCCACAAGGATGTTGCGCCCGTTACCTCTTACAAGCCAGACGATCAGTGCAATGTCCATCTTTCGCGACGGATCTGCGCCGGCCACGAGGCCGCTAACAGGGAAATCGGCAATTGTGCCGTAACGAATTGCGTCCACCGTATACACCGGTTTGTCCGCCATGACATTAGCGGAAACGGGCAGCACTGACCCAAGAACCACGGCAAACGCGAAGCGAAGCGAAGAAAAGATCATTGGTTCTCCTCAAAAAGAAGTGGCAAGAATAGCATGGTCGTGATTGCGTTCCACAGAGAGTCACGTATTCGGGCGTTAGTGTGGTGCGTCGCTCGGATTAACGCTGAGCAGTCGGCTTGATTTTGGTACAGCTGCACGCTGGCATGGTGCAAGACCCCGCGATCCTGGCAAAACGGAATTTGAACAGAGCAGCGCCATTTGCGAACGCAGAGTGGTCGGTGGGCTTTTCGTGGAGTGGTTTCGAACGCTGAACTCATTGAGCTAGGCGCTTGCCGCTGGGCCAGTCTGCCGTGCACCGAATCGTCCGCTGCCCCTGACGCCAATAAGTGGCTTGCCACTCAATAGAGTAGAATAAGGGGCTTTGGAAAAGCGGCAAACAAGACAGCCACGCAAGGCAAAGGAACTCTTATGGCACTTACGGCAAAGGTTCGACGGGTCGCTAGCGTCGCGATCGTCGATCTGAACGGCAAGATCACGCTCGGCGAGAACACGGGCATTCTGAGGGACGAGTTGCGATCCCTGCTCTCGCAGGGTAACAAGCAAATCATCCTCAATATGAAAGATGTCGGCTACGTTGATAGCGCTGGTTTAGGTGAGTTGGTGGGCGTCTACACTACCGCCGCCAATCAAGGAGGCGCCGTAAAACTGCTACATATGCAAGGCAAAATGAAGGATTTGATGCAGGTGACGAAGCTGCACACCATCTTCCCGGCGTTCGAAAACGAGCAGGAAGCGGTGGCAAGCTTCGGCGTCACTGCCAGCGCTTAGTCCGGCTAAGCCTTTAATTGCGGGGCGTGCGCACCCGATAATCGTTCACGCCCCACATATTTACCACTCGGCACATCTCAAACAAGCGTGAGCGCGCTCTCTCGCCGACACGCTCCGTGAGCGTAGTCTTGTATGCTGGCGTACCTGACTTTTCAAGAACATTGCCGCCTATGTCAGGATCCGGCAAATTCGTCGTGGCAATCAGCGGCTTGCAGTGGTTGCAGCGGTAAGTGATGATAGACGCCACTGTGTCCTCCACCCAGTCCGTGACGCGATGCGCGCCTAGATCGTCCAGCAGCAGAATATCTGTCTCAAGCGCCACTCGGTACGCTTCCCGATTACTTGCGCCCAGCATCTCGCTATACCCGGCGCGGATGCGATCAAGCAGGTTTTGGTAATCGAAGAAGATGCCTTCGTAGCCGCGCGAAATCAGCATGCGCAGCGCCGCCACTGCTAGGTGAGTCTTGCCCGCACCAGGTGGGCCAACCAGCAAAAGACCAAGTTTTCCGCTCTTGAACGGAAAATTGTCGGCGTAACCCTTCACTTGAAACATGGCCGTCTTCAGGCTGCGCTCCAGGCCCGGATTGTCATGCGGAACGGAAAAGCTGTCGAAGGAAGCGCGCTGATAATTTCCCGGAATTTGCGATCGATTCTCCAGGTCTTCCACCCGAGTCTCAGCTACGCACGCACAGCGGTCCGCTGAAGAAACGCCGTCCTTTTCCGCGACGGTCCAACCCGTGCCGCCGCAAAACTTACAATCTGCTTTCGCCATGCGCCGTCCTTACTCCACAACCATCAGCGTTTCGCCGGCCGCCACAGTGGCGCCTTCTTGTACGCGAATTCCAGAGACCACTCCGTCTCTCGGAGACTTCATCTCGTTCTGCATTTTCATGGCTTCTACCACGATGACACCTTGCCCGGCGTGAACGGTGGTTCCAGCCGTCACCAGCAGTTTGATGATCTTGCCGGGCATTTGTGCTCGAAGCTCCACCCGGCCGGTCGCCGCCGCCTTTTTGCCGCCCACTGGCCGGTCGCGCGCGTCTACAATCGAGAGCAAGTGTCGTTGTGTGCCGGCGAAGACTTCAAGCGCGCCGCCCTTTTCCGAGATGTAGACGGTGAAGCTCATTTGACCTAAGAGCACTGAAAAAACGCCAGGCCTCAACTCAGCCACAGACACATTGCCACGGGCGTGCCCGGCGCCGCCTTCCAATGAATACTCAGAATCCGAACCGTTGCGTTGAAGCTCCAGCGCGTAGCTCTCGCCATCCACCTCCATACGAAACTTCAACGAAGTAGTCCCCGGCGGCCCTCGAAATGCCAATTGCCGGCAACGCGCGGCGACTCTTCATCGCCCTTCGGTTGTGGCTTCTGAACATGTGCCGCAGCGAGTACCGATGCCACCAGGGCAGACGCGTCCACGGGCTTTCTGAAAGCCGTCATGAACTCGTCAAGCAAGCCAGTATGCAGGTTGCCACCCACGAAGCGTGCATCCGTCATCAGCTGTTCGAACAGCTGCAAGTTCGTGGTAATGCCTAAGACTCGATACTCCTGAAGCGCACGGCGCATACGCGCCATCGCTACCTCTCGCGTCTCGCCCCACACCGACAGTTTCGCCAGCAGCGGATCGTATTCCATCGGAACCGTCCAGCCCGCGTAGACACCGCTGTCACAGCGTACGCCCGGTCCTGAAGGCTCCACGTAGTGAGCGATCTGGCCCGGGCTCGGAAAGAAATTGTTCTCCGGATCTTCAGCGTAGATCCGGCACTCCAGTGCAGAACCGTTCCAGCGGACGTCCTGCTGTTTGATGGTCAGCCTTTCTCCCGCCGCGATACGAATTTGCCAGCGAACCAGATCGATGCCCGTCACCCATTCCGTCACCGGATGCTCCACCTGAAGACGAGTATTCATCTCCAGAAAATAGAAGCGGCCATTCTGGTCGGCAAGAAACTCGAGCGTGCCCGCGTTTGCATAGCTGACCTGGCGCGCGATACGTAGAGCAGCCTCGCCGATCTCCTCACGCAGGCCCGGATTCAGAAGCATGAGAGGCGAGGGGCACTCCTCCACCACCTTTTGATGGCGTCGCTGAATGGAGCATTCACGCTCTCCCAAATGAATGATGTGGCCGTGTTCGTCACCTAGCACTTGCACTTCAATATGGCGCGGACGCTCAATCAGTTTCTCGATATAGATCTCGGCCGAGCCGAAGGCCCGTTCTGCCTCGCTCGACGCGGCGCGCATGGCGGCATCAAGCGAGTCCTCGCTGTCGACGCGCCGCATACCCTTGCCGCCTCCGCCTTCCGCGGCCTTGAGCAGCACCGGGTAGCCCACCTCCGCCGCTATGCTCCGTGCTTCCGCGCTATTGCTGATCCCCTGCTCAGTTCCGGGAACGACAGGCGCGCCGGCGGCCTTCGCCAGGCGGCGAGCGGAAGTTTTCGAACCCATTTGCTCGATGGCCTTCCATCCCGGACCGATGAATTTGATGCCCGCCTCACTGCACGATTGAGCGAACGCCGCGTTCTCGCTGAGGAAGCCGTAGCCCGGATGAATCGCCTCTGCACCGGTCAGCTGGGCCGCATGCAAAAGCCGTTCGGTCACTAAATAGCTCTCCGAGGATGCCGCGGGCCCGATCAAGACCGCTTCGTCCGCCATCTGAACGTGCAGAGCGCACCGGTCAACATCGGAGAATACGGCCACGCTCTGAATCTGCATCTCACGCAGCGCGCGAATGACGCGCACGGCGATCTCACCTCGATTAGCGACTAGTACTTTGCGGAACAACCTTTTGCGTCAAACCTCGAACAACGTTTGTACCAAACGGCAGGTCAGTTGTAATCGACAGAGACAAGAAACAAGCCGCTCGCGGGAGCAGTTGGTCCGGGCCTGATGCCGCAACCGGGCTCCAGACGCGCCAAAACTTCCCGCTCCCTCAAGTTGCCTTTGCCTACCTCCAGCAAAACGCCAACTATGTTGCGCACCATGTGCTTCAGAAATCCGGAGCCGGTTACGCCGTACACCAGCGTCTTCTCTTTTCTCGTGAGCGTCGAGCGAAAAATCGTTCGAACCTTTGAGGCCTGCAAAGCATCTTTCTCGTCTGTGGCGGCGAACGCAGTAAAGTCATGCTGGCCTTCTAAGAGAAATGCGGCCCCGGCCATCGCCGCTTCGTCCAGCGGATAGGGATGATGGTAAACCCAGCGCCGTTCGAAGGGTGGACACACTTCTTCACGCAAGATGCGATATTCATACGTCTTACGAAGCGCATCGAAGCGCGGGTGGAAGTTTTCGCTGGCTTCGCTGACGTTCGAAACGCGTATAGAAGGCGGCAGGAGGCGGTTCACAGCGCGCCTGAAGTTGTCCGCGGGAATGGGATTCTCCATTGACACGGCGGCCACCTGCGCCAATGCGTGTACACCGGCATCGGTCCGGCCTGAGGCGATTACATTGACCGGCTGACCTTCAATGGACTCGATAACCTGTTCAAGAACGCCCTGAATCGTCGGCAACCCAGGTTGCACTTGCCAGCCGTTGAAGTCTGTGCCGTCGTACGCGACATCAAAGCGCAATCTCCGCATATGCGCCGCTCGTTCACCGCCGCTACGTGCGCCTGGAGCCCGGCTTCACCATCGGTTGGCCTTCTTTGCACAGCGGGCAATCGTCAGGGCTGTAGGCAACGGGGCACAACGTCTCCAGCGCAACACGGGGCACACCCAGGTCCGCTTTCCCGCCGCTACGATCGATAATGGACCCGGCGGCAAGCACCTCAACGCCCGCAGACTCCAGTAAGCGAATCACTTCCCGGGTGCTGCCTCCCGTGGTCACCACGTCTTCTATCACGACAGCGCGCTCACCCGGCTTTACTTCGAAGCCTCGGCGAAGTGTCATCTCGTTCGTAGCGGCGTCGCGCTCCGTAAAGATTGACTGCGCATTCAGAGCCCGCGCCACCTCGTGCCCGATGATGATCCCGCCCATCGCCGGCGCCACCACCGTTTCAACTGAAGCGTCTTTGATTAGCGGCTGCAACTTGGCCGCAAGCTCCTGGCCCAGGCGCTCGGCGTAAGGGGGAACGGCCAGCACCTTCGCGCATTGCAGATACTCGCCGCTGTGCAGACCGCTGGTCAATCGGAAATGCCCGCGCAGATACGCGCCGGTTTCGATGAACAGGTCCAGAATTGAACCAGGCAGGATTGAGGAGGCCGTCACAGCCGAAAGGATAACAAGCAAGGCGCGGCTGTTTTGAAACTGGTTTCGGCGTATCCCAAAAGCGGACAGCACTTGGCTTCACTGTTTGAAAAGGTGCAGCGCTATCCGTTCCGAATGAATAGATTAGCGGGAGCGCGTGGACTGGATAACGTCTTGCCTATAGTGTGCCAAGGACGCATCCTGCTGAGTTACCATGAAAAATCGCGAAAGGAATCAGGGAACATGGCTGTTGCCTGCGTCGTTCTCCTGTAAGACGAATCCATGGCTGTCGGTGAAGCGCCTAATCCATTTTGATGAAAAGACTTCAAGCACCTGTTTCTCTGCTGTGCAGTTCGCTCCTGATCGCCGGTTCCGCATTCGGCCAATCCGCCGTAAGAATCGATCCACCCACAGGCGGGCTCGGCTGGCTCACAAGGCCCTATCAACAGCGCTACATCCCGCCGATCAACCTGGCCAACTCGGATCGCATCGAGTCGCTGGTGCGCGCCGGCAATTTGTACCTAGCGGCGCAGGACGTAATCGCGCTGGCGCTAGAGAATAATCTCGACATCGAAATTCAGCGTTACGGCCCGTTGCTCAACAGAGAGGTCAGACAGCGAACTGAGGGCGGAGGCGCCATTCGTAGCGTTGGCGTCGGCGTAATCGCTGGGCCGCAGAGCGTAAGCACAACCGGCGTCAATCTGAATACCAGCGGCGGTACTGCCTCAACAGCGGGAGCCGGAGTAAGTTCAAGCGGCGGCATAACTATCACGCTCGGGCCGACCATCCCGCAGTTTGACCCATCACTAACTCTTTATACGAACTTCCAGCACGCGACGACTCCGCAGACCAATTTATCTTTCACCGGCACTCCCTCGCTTATATCGAATACCCGGACTTACCAGGCGCAGTTCGCGCAATACACCGACTTTGGACTTTTTGGACAGCTCTCCTACAGCAGCACGAGATTCAGGTACAACAGCCCCTTTTTTCAAGTAAACCCGTACAATTCTGGATCCCTCGATTTATACGTAGCGCAGAATCTGCTCTCCGGCTTCGGCAGACCAGTATTGCGCCGCAGCATATACGTGGCGAGGAACAACGAGAAAGTCTCTGACCTGACGTTCAGACAGCAGCTCATCACGACCATCTCCGCAGTTCTCAATCTCTATTGGGATCTGGTCAGCTTCAACGAGGATTTAAAGGCCCGAAAAGATGAGTTGGCCACAGCCCAAGCCCTGTTTGAAGACAATAAAAAGCAGGTACAAATAGGAACCTTAGCCCCCATCGAAGTAACGCGCGCGGAAGCGCAGGTTTTCACCAGTCAGCAGGACCTACTGATCTCCCAGACGAACCTGCTGCAGCAGGAAACCATTCTGAAAAATGCGCTCAGCCGCAATGGAGTCGCAAGCCCCACGTTGTCTGAAGTGCACATCGTGCCGCTCGATACGTTCCAGGTGCCCGAGAAAGATGAACTCAAGCCTGTTGACGATCTTGTGAAAGACGCGCTAGGCAAGCGCGTCGAGATCGCGCAAGACAGCCTCAACGTAGACAGTGTAAAGATCAACCTGGTGGGCCTAAAGAATGGTTTAAAGCCCAGCTTACAAGTCTTTGCCGAACTAACTAACAACGGTCTCAGCGGCGCCCCGGACACCCTCGTCCCGGGCGCCCCTGGCATCCCATATCTCAATGGCGGGTACTCCAACCTCCTAAAGCAGATTTTCGGGCGCGATTTCCCCAACTACTCCGCCGGGCTTTCGCTAAACATCCCTCTTCGTAACCGCGCTAACCAGGCAGATTATGTGACCAGCGCACTCGAACTCCGCCAGAATGAACTCAGCCTTCAAAAGGCTGTTAATCAGGTGCGCGTCGACGTACAGAATGCAGTGATTGGGTTGCGGCAGGCCAGGGTGCGCTACGACTCCTCCGTAAAAGCACGTATTCTGCAGCAGCAAACGCTTGATGCCGACAAGAAGAAGTACACGCTGGGCGCATCAACTGTCTTCCAGGTTGTCCAGGATCAGCAAACGGTAGCAGCGGCCGAGAGCGCCGAAACCCAGGCGCTAGCGAATTACAGTCATGCGCGCATCGCCTTCGATCAAGCATTGGGCACTACGCTCGACGTAAACGCAATTTCGATCAAAGAGGCTTATGCGGGTAAAGTCACGCGGCAATCTATGCTTCCGGCGAAGCTTCCGACGCCCACAGTGACTGAGGTTCCTCAACAATGACGCGGGCAAAGCTTTTAGGGGGACTCGGGCAGCAATGTCTTGCCGCGTTGCTCAGCCTTATTTCGCTAGCTCCAGCCAGCTTTGCGCAGCAATTATCCGTCGAGCCGGAGCGACCATCTGGAACCGTCTTTTTACGTCCTTACAGAGCGCCGACCGTCCCCCCGATTCGCGTCGTGAACTCCTCACGCCTGCAGAATCTGATCAGGGGAGGAAAGCTCTACCTTACTGCCCAGGACGCCATCGCACTGGCGCTTGAAAACAACATCGATGTTGAAAGCGCCCGCTACCAGCCGCTGATTGACCAGTGGAACGTGGAGCTGTTTGAGGCGGGCGGCGCTCTGCCCGGTGTTCCCACGGGTTCGTCGCAGGTGAGTTCAGTCACCAGCGGTCAGGGCGTCTCTGGAAGCCAGCAGGCGGCGGGTATTAGCGGGGGAAACAACAATTCAGGTGGCGGAAATGCAGTGAATGCCACCATCTCTCAAATTGGACCGACGACTCCGGCTCTTGACCCAGTGTTCCAACAACAGGCCAGCTTCTCCCATTTGTCCTTGCCTCAGGCCAACTCAGTCGGAAGTCAAACGTTCAACTTAGTTGAGAATCTGCGCAGATATCAATCTTCACTGTCGCAGGGCCTTCCCACTGGCGGACAGGTATCGCTGGCCTACAACGATTCCTACCTGCGGGAGAATGCCCCTACGGACGTTCTGAACCCATCGAATGCCACCGCGCTGTCCTTTTCGCTTTCCCACAATTTGCTACAAGGCTTCGGCACCGGCGTGAATAGTCGCTTCATCCGAGTGGCGAAGGCGAATCTCAGGCTTGATGATCTGAATTTCAAGGGTGAAGTGATCGGCGTGGTGGTGGACGTACTGAATCTTTATTACGGTCTGGCTGCCGACTACGAAGATGTTAAAGCGAAGCAAACCGCGGTAGACGTGGCCCAACAGTTTTATCAGAACAACAGGAAGCAGGTCGAGATTGGCACCATGGCCCCTTTGGACGTGACCACAGCAGAAGCGCAAGTCGCCTTGAGCCAACAGGACTTGATAGTCTCGCAGACAACGCTCGAGCAGCAGCAAGTCCAGCTGAAGAACGTCCTAAGCCGGAACGGCTTGGGTGACCCGCTCATCCGGGAAGTGCAAATCATCCCGCTCGATCATGTGGAGGTTCCGGAGCAGGATAACCTGCCTCCTCTCAGAAACCTAATCACTACAGCACTATCGAATCGAACCGATATCGCCGGCACCAAGCTCAGCTTCGCCAACGCACAGATCTCTGCCGTCGGTACCGCGAACGGTGTGCTTCCGCAATTGGCCGTTCTGGCGGGCGCCACCAATAGAGGTTTGTCCGGGACTGCGCAGCCAGTGCCGACCGGAATACTGATCGCCGCTCCCTCCGGAGCGACTACCAATCCGAGCACGGCGAACTCAATCCCCGCCTCATTCCAGCCCTGTCCGGGTAACCCGACCCAGTACTGCGAATTTCCCAACCCCTACGTCGTCGGCGGCATCGGCACGGCTCTGGGCCAAATGATTCGCCGCGATTTTCCTACTGAACACGTCGGGGCCTATTTGGCTCCCACTCTGCGCAATCGCGTCGCTCAGTCCGACTACTCGATCGATCAGCTCAACCTGCGCCAAACCGAGCTTGAGAACTTGCGCAGCAGCAACCAGATCGCCGTCGACGTATCCAATCAGGTTGTAGGCCTCAAGCAAGCCCGCGTGCGCTACCAGGCCGCCGTGAAAAACCGCGTTCTCGAGCAGCAGTTACTTGAAGCCGAGCAAAAGAGATTTTTGCTTGGGGCATCCACGACATTCCTCGTCGTTCAGCAGCAGCGCGATCTGGCTACGGCGCAATCCAGCGAAATCGCCGCTTTAGTTGCCTACAGTAATTCGCGCGTGACGCTCGACCAAACGCTTGGCGCCACCTTAGAGACCAACCACGTCACGGTGAGCGAGGCACTTAAGGGCCACGTCAACCGTCAATCGTTGCTACCTGCCTCGCTTCCCACGCAACCGTAAGTGTTCCGCGTGACGGAATTACCAGGCGGCCCATTCACGTGCATTTCTTTTCTTCCCAGGGCGGTAAAAGGTACTCCGGCCAAAATCGTGCCGGATCGGCTAAGTCCATGAGAAAGAACACCGCTCAATTGGCCCGTAATTTGCTCATTGGAAGCCGGACAACGAAATCGCTCAGGGAATGATGGTTGCTCCGCACCTAAAGCCCCAGCATTAAGCCACGCCAACCTGCCCGCCCGCCAACAGCCCACACCCATAGCCCACCCAGCCTATTTCCCTGAGCATCCATCCAAGAGAATCGCCGGTCAGAACCGGCTATTTTTCTTTTAGGGCATCTCCGCGGTATTAAGCGGGCGCCAAGCTTTTCGCAACCGCGTCCGCTATCAGCTTGCCGTGGAATCGCCCGTTCTCAATGAAGATTTCGTTGGTGTGCGTACCCGCTACAATCACTCCCGCCAAGTAGACGCCCTTGCGCTCGCTTTCCAGAGTTTCACGGTCGGTGATTGGCTTGGACGTGGCCGGGTCCAGATGAATGCCGTGGTCCGCCATAAACTCGAAATCGGGTCGATAGCCTGTCATGGCGAACACGAAATCGTTCTTGACGGTCACTTCTCCTTCGGGAGTTTCCAGCACCACCTCATGCGGGCGAATCTCTTTCACTGAGCTGTGAAAGTATGCCTTCACCTCACCATCCTTGATGCGGTTTTCAATGTTAGGTTTGATCCAGTACTTCACGCTTTTTGAGATGCCGCTGCCGCGAACCACCAAGGTGACGCGAGCTCCCGTCCAGAACAGCTCCAGCGCGCTGATGGCGGCTGAATTCTTTGCCCCCACAATCAGCACGTCGTGATTGTAGTAAGGATGAGCTTCGCGGTAGTAGTGGATGACTTTGTCCAGGTCCTCGCCTGGCACATTCAACCGGTTTGCAATATCGTAGTAACCGCTCGCGAGGATGATCTTTTCCGCGCCATAGCAGAACTGCTCCCCGGAAGCTTTCTCCGTGCGAATCGTGAAGTTTCCGTCTGAGCCTTCGAAACCCAGCACGCGCTCATACTGGTGGACGTTCAGCTTGTAATGGTCCGCTACCCGGCGATAGTATTTCAGCGCCTCCGTGCGGCCCGGCTTCTCATTCAGCGAGGTCATTGGGATGTTGCCGATTTCCAGAAGCTCCGGGGTCGTGAAGAAGACCAGGTTGATGGGATAGTGGTAAATCGAATTGACGATGCAACCCTTATCGAAGAGAACCGGAGAAAGACCACGCCGTTGTAATTCAATGCCGCAGGCGAGACCGGTTGGCCCGGCCCCGACAATCGCTACGTCGAATTTTTCCATGCTCGCTTAAAGCAGCGCTCCGACTCTTTCATAAACTGTCGCCAGAGCGGAAGGCAGTTGCCCCACGTCTTTACCCGCGCCTTCCGCCATATCGGGGCGCCCCCCGCCTTTGCCGCCGATCGCTCTCGCGACTTCCCCTACCAGCTTCCCTGCCTGCACCTTGCCCGTAAGATCTTTGCTGACCGCGGACACAATCGACACGTTTGCATCGTTCACCGACGCAATCACAATCACCGCACTCTTCCATTTGTTGCGAAGCGAATCGACGATGGTGCGCAGTTGTTGCGCATCCAGTCCTTCCACTCGCTCGGCCAGCACAGTGGCGCCATTCATCACGCGCCCTTGCAGGCTTTCAATTTGTTGATGAGCCATCTTCGTCTTGAGCTGCTCCAGTTGGCGTTCGAGAATTTTCTGGTGCTCTAGAACCTTTTCCATTTGCTCCAGGACGCCGCTTTCAGAGGTGCGCAACAACTCGCCCACCTTCGCCAGCTGCGCCGTAGCCGCTTGAAATTTCTCGAGTGCTCCTTCGCCGGTGCTAGCTTCAATACGTCTCACACCCTGGGAGACGCCACCTTCATAAGCGATCTTAAACAGCCCGATATCACCCGTACGCCCCACGTGGGTGCCGCCGCAGAGCTCACTACTGAATCCAGGAATGTTGACTACTCTGACACTCTCGCCGTACTTCTCGCCGAACAACGCCATCGCGCCCGTCGTCAGCGCTTGTTCCAAATCCATCACGTCGGTTGTGACATCCGTATTCGCTAGAATCTGCTGATTGACCAGGCGCTCCACTTCGCTCAGCTCGTCACCAGTCATCGGGGCGTAATGATGGAAATCAAAACGCAGCCGGCCGGGCTCCACCACGCTGCCCGCCTGCCTGACATGGGTCCCCAAAACCTGGCGTAGCGCCGCCTGCAACAGATGCGTGGCCGTATGGTTCCGCATGGTCGCTCGCCGTTTCGGGCGATCCACTACTGCGATCAAGCGAGCGCCGCTCCGGATGGGCTTCAAAACGTGGATCCTCTGCACCATGGCCAAGGGAGTAGGCTTATACGCACCCTCCACAACCGCGACTCGCTCGCGTGTTTCGGGATCGAGTAGCAGCCCTGTGTCACCCACCTGTCCGCCCGATTCCGCATAGAACGGAGTCTTCATGAAAAACACCTCCGCCGGCCCTTGCTCCACCAGATCGACCGCACTTTTGTCGACAATCAGCCGCGCAACCTCTACTGGCATCTCCAGGCTTTCCCGCCCGGCAAATTCGCTCGCGGAAAGCTCTTTGTAAACGTCCGCGATCTGCGCCTTGTCGGTGCCCTTCCAACTGGCGCGCGCACGCGTGCGCTGCTTCTCCATCTCCGCCGTGAAGTTTTCGTGGTCAATTGTGAGCCCGAACTCGCGCGCCATCTCTTCCTGTTCGTCTAAGGCGAGACCGTACGTGTCGTACAGCTTGAACGCCGCTGCACCCGAAAGAACACCGCTCGCGGCCGACTTCGCTTCATCGTGAAAGAAGCGCTCCGCCACTTGAAAGGTCGACGCGTAACGGCTCTCTTCTTCGCGAACAATCCGGCCCACGCGTTCCATGCTCTCCTGCAACTCCGGATACGCCGGCATCATGAAGTCCGCAACAAATCCCGTTAGCTTGTGAAGGTAAGGCTCGCTGGTTCCAAGCAATCGGCCATTCCGCATAGCCCGCCGCATGATCTTCCGCAGCACGTATCCGCGGCCCTCATTGGACGGCGCCACGCCATCGTGAATTAGAAATGTCGTGGCGCGCGCGTGATCGGCGTTGATGCGCAGAGCCACGTCGCTCCGTTCATCCGCATGCAGCTTCACATGCAGCAACTCGCCGGCACGTTCAACAATGGGATAAATCAGGTCCGTTTCGTAGTTCGACAGATGTCCCTGCAGCACCGCAGCGAGACGTTCCAGCCCCATGCCGGTGTCAATGGAAGGCCTCGGCAATGGCGTCAATGTTCCATCCGTCGCCTGGTCGAACTCCATGAACACCAGGTTCCAGATCTCGACAAATCGCCCCCCGCCATCCAGCGGAAACTGCTCCTGTTCGCGGCCCTTCTCCGCCGCTTGCGGCCCCAAGTCGTAATGGATTTCAGAGCACGGTCCGCAGGGCCCGGTCTCGCCCATCTGCCAGAAATTGTCCTTCTCGTCCAGCCGGAAAATGCGCTCCTTCGGAACGCCCGCCACCTTCTGCCACAGCTCTTCGGCTTCATCGTCTTCCCGAAAAACAGTGATGTAAAGCTTGTCTTTCTCTATGCCGTACCATTGCGGGCTGGTCACCAGCTCCCAGGCAAACGCAATGGCGTCTCGCTTGAAATAATCCCCGAACGAAAAATTGCCCAGCATCTCAAAAAACGTGTGGTGGCGCCGCGTGTACCCAACGTTCTCAAGATCGTTATGTTTCCCCCCCGCGCGCACGCATTTCTGTGATGATGTCGCACGCGAGTAGTCGCGCTTCTCCAATCCAAGGAACACTTCTTTGAACTGGTTCATCCCCGCGTTTGTAAACAGCAATGTTGGATCGTCGGCAGGCGCCAGCGAGGAGCTGCGAACGGCTCTGTGACCCTGCCCGGCGAAGTACTCCAGAAACTTCGCCCGAATCTCGTTACCAGTCATTTTGCCTCTATTTTCGCACCCGCAGATGCGATATCAGCTACGCGGCGGCCAAAGCCCAAGCGTATGATGAGCACAATGTTCCTTGCTAGGCGCCTTCTCATCACGCTCGTTCTCGGCTGTTCCTGCGCTTCGTTACCGGCACAAACAGCGGAGCCCACTCAGCCCGCGCCTTACCTGGAGCGAAGCGTCAGCTACTTGAACGCAGCCGGCGGCGTGGCGTTGGGCGGCTCATTCACAAGGCCCACAACCGGCGGCCCCTTCCCCGCCGTTCTGCTGATTCCCGGCTCCGGTCCGCAGGATCGCGACGAATCCATCGCGGGCCACAAGCCGTTCTTTGTGCTCGCGCAGTATCTGACACGCCGCGGCATCGCCGTTCTGCGCGTCGATCGTCGCGGCGTCGGCAGTTCAAAGGGCGATTTCAAAAAGGCCACATCGCAGGACTTCGCCTCCGACGCCGAAGCCGGTGTGCGCTACTTGACCACCCGGCCCGATGTGGACCCCAAGCAGATCGGGTTGATCGGACACGGCGAGGGGGCCATCATCGCGCCCATGGTCGCAGGCAATATTCCGCAGATCGCATTCATCGTTTTGCTCGCCGCCCCTGCACTTCCGGGAGAACAGGTTCTTCTCACGCAACGCGAGCACGCCGAACGTGCCGCGCATGTGCCGGAGACGCAGATCGCTCTCGATAAGAAAATCGCCACCATGGTCTATGACATGGTGCGTGAAGGAAAAAAGCAGCGTGACCTGACGCGTGCGTTGTCGAAGCAGGAGGAACAGAAAGATGCGATGGCCGGTCTCTGGATCAATCAGATTCCTCGTCTTGATACACCATGGCTGCGTTTCTTCCTCAGCTATGATCCGGCGCCCGCGCTCGAAAAGGTGAAGTGCCCCCTGCTCGCGCTCGAAGGCGAAAAAGACATGGACGTAGTGCCCGGCCAGAACGTCCCAGCTCTCAAGGCGGCCCTGTCCCGAGGAGGAAATCCAGACGCCACCGTGACGATTCTGCCGGGACTCAACTACCTCTTTCAAACTGCGGAGACCGGGTTACCTATGGAATATCCGGCCATCCCCGAGACGATGTCGCCCGTCGCCTTGAACGCCATCGCCACATGGATTGCCAAGCACACGTCGTAGCTGCTCACTGATTCACAGAGGGCGCGACAGGGGCAGTAGCCATTTTCTTGGTTTTCGCGAAATCACCCGCTTTGAAAATGCTGATCTTCGATACGTCAACATACTTACGCAGGGCGGCATTCACGTCGCTAGCCTTAAGCGCCTTTAGTTTGCTATCGAGATCTGCATCCCAGGCCATCGTCCTATCCCAATATGCCTGCGTGGCAAGGCGCGCCATCAACTCATTGTCTTGCCCGCGGCTTACCTCGCGCGATTGCAGGAAGCCCGACTTTGCCGCCGCGATTTCCCCGTCTGTGAATCCGCCGTCCAAAGCACGCTTCACCTCTTCAAGAAAGTCCGCTTCCACTCTCGCGGTGTTCTGTGGCGCGGAGATGGCATAGATGATAAGCTGCCCGCCGTCTTCTTTCACCGGCACATCCAGCTGCGATCCCACTCCGTAGCTCAACCCGTCTTTAACCCGGATACGTGTGGCCAAACGCGAGTTGAGAAATCCACCTCCCAACATGTAATCCCCCAGCAGCAACGCAGGATAATCAGGACTTTCATCGTCCATCCTGACGCCCTGTATTGCCACGAACGTGGAGTTCGCCTTGTCCGGAGTTTCAAAGGATTTATTTACTTGTGAAACGTCTTTGTAGTTGGTGATCACTCGCGCATAATGCTCTTTGCTTGTCCAGCCCTCAAACAAAGAACCCATCTGTTTCTCCAGCGCTTCCGGTTCGAAATCACCCACCACCGCCAGCTCCGCCCGTGACGTTCCATAGAAGTCTGAGTAGAACTTCTTGAGGTCGTCAAGCTTAGTGTCCTTCAGCTCTTGAATCTCCTCATCGATGGTCGAGACGTAGCGAACATCACCTTTGGGATAAGGACGCATGTGACGCTCTGCATTCTGAAACGCGATCGCCCCGGGTTCCATGCGTTGATTATCGAGAGAGGTCAGCTGTTGCTGCTTCAACGCCTCAAATTCACTTGGGGGAAAAGAGGGCTGACGCAGTATTTCCGCCACCAACTGCATAACGGCGGGGAAGTTTTCCTTCGTCGTCTGAATCGTCGCCGTGGCTCGCGTCGTGCTCCCGCTTATCCGGACTTGTGCTTTCAATCTGTCGAATTCGTCCGCAATCTGCTGCCGCGTGTGCTTGTCGGTGCCCCGCATCAGCATGGGGCCGGCGAGCATGGCCGCGGCGTCCTTGTTCTTCAGGTTGCTCTCATCGCCAAAGTGCAGGCGCAAGGTCGCGTGCACGACTTCGCCGCGCGTCTTCTTCGCAATCAACGCCAGCTTGATGCCGGGCTGCAACTGGCCGCGCACCGTTCGTTTGTCGATGTTCGCCGGACTGGAGTCAAACGCCTCGCCTGGCGCAATCGCCGCCCCGCCCTTGTAATCCTTCACCAGCAAAGCGATGTCCGGCGTGGATGGAACCTCAGCACGGACCGGCTTGTCGGTCGGAACAAACAGCCCGATGGTGCGATTCGACTCTGTCAAGTATGTTTTGGCAAACTGGTCTACTTCGCTCGTCGTTGCGCTCTTCACGCGGTCCCGGGTGATAAACGCCAGCCGCCAGTCGCCCGCCCCGATAAACTCGCTCAAGAACATGCCCAGCCGCTCGGAATCCCGCACCATCAGATCGTACTGGGTAGCCACCTTCGTCTTGGCGCGATTGACCTCTTCCTCCGTCGGAGGAGTCTTCTCCATATCGTCGATCACGCCCAGGAACGTCTTCTCCATCCCATCCAGATCTGCTGATTTCGGCCCCTGCGCCGTCAGCATCAGCATGCCGGGCTCCCGCGTGTCTGTCGTCTCCGCTCTAACAAAGCCGGCCTTCTTTGTTTCCACAAGCGCCTTGTATAAACGGCCTGAAGGAGCATTCACGAAAACGTCAGTCAGTATATTTCCCAGCGGACCATCGCGTTGAGCCAGCGCCGGAACGTGCACCCCTACAATCATCGCCTTCGAATTACCCACGCGCCGCAGAGTGACCGTGCGTTCTCCGTCCTGCACAGGTTCCTCTGTATAGGTCTTCTCAAGCACACGCCCTGGCTTCGGCAGCCTTCCGAAGTATTTCGCAATCAGCGCCAACGTCTTCCGCTCGTCCACATGCCCGGCCACCGTCAGAACGGCATTATCCGGCTGATAGTACTGGTGGTAAAAGGCCTGCAGCCGTTCAATCGGCACATGCTCGATGTCTGAGCGTGCGCCGATCGTGCTCTTGCCATAGTTGTGCCACAGATAGGCGGTTGAATAGACCCGTTCTTCCAAGATGCTGGTGGCGCTGTTTTCTCCCATCTCGAATTCGTTCCGGACCACCGTCATCTCGCTGTCCAAATCCTTTTTCGCGATAAACGAATTCAGCATCCGGTCCGCTTCCAGATCCAACGCCCAGTTCAGGTTTTCATCCGTCGCTTGAAAGGTCTCGAAGTAATTCGTGCGATCGAACCAGGTGGTGCCGTTCGGCCGCGCCCCATGCGCGCTGAGTTCCTCAGGAATGTTCCGGTGCTGGGGCGTTCCCTTAAAAAGCATGTGCTCCAGCAGGTGCGCCATTCCCGTCTCGCCATAGTTCTCGTTTCGCGACCCAACCAGGTAAGTGATGTTTACCGTCGTCGTGGTCTTGGTCGGGTCGGGAAACAGTAACACCCGCAGCCCATTGGCGAAGTCGTACTCCGTAATACCTTCCACCGAGGCCGCTTGCTTGATAGCCGGATCCGGTATCACTGGCGCCGATTGACCAAACAGGCCGCCGCTCAATGCCAAAGACGCGGCAATAGCTCCCAACGTAAGACGATTCACCACACCCACCCCTCTGAATTAGCTTTATCTTATCTTCAGACGAACCGCACCGCTTTACGGTATGATGCTCGCCTTCTTTATGTAATCGAGCCTTGGGAAGTGCTCTTCCAGATATCCATTGCCGATATCCGCGATTGCAGCCTGGCTGGGCTGTTCACCATACTCCATGTTGAAGTGCATCACGTTGTCCATCCCCTGAATGACCTCGCCGAACGGAGTGAAGCCTTGCGCATCCAGGCTGGCGCTGTTGTCACCCAGATTGATAAACAGCTGAGTAGTTCGGGAATTTGGCCCCGCGCTCGCAAACACAACTGTTCCTACCTTGTTGCTGACCCGCGGAGCATCGTCCCTCACCGGAATCTCGCTCCAATCCTTATTGATCTTTGGCTCGCCATTCACGCCCCACTGCACAATGAAGCCGGGCACGGTCCGAAAGAACCGGTTGTCATTGTAAAAGCCCATCTTCGTGAGCTCATAGAAGTGATCTGCTCCAAGCGGAGACCAATCCCGATGCACCAGCACCAGCACATCGCCTTTGCTGGTCTCCATGCGAACTTTATATTGCGTTGGACCGGCCTTCATTTCGGCGGACTTCTTCGGAGTACCGCCGCAAGACCCCAACAGAAACACAGCGGCTGAGACCAGCGCCGTCGCTCGCCATTTCGTCACTTTGCATCCCTCCAATTAGGCCCACTGCCAACATCGACAACCAGGGGCACAGATAGTTCGTACACGTTTTCCATTTCCGTTTTCACAAGCTCTTTCAAACGATCGCTTTCGCCGGATGGCGCCTCAAAGACCAACTCATCGTGCACCTGCAGCAGCATTCGCGCTTGCAGCTTTTCTTGTTCAAGCAAATGCGTAATGCGGATCATCGCCACCTTAATGAGATCAGCCGCCGTGCCCTGCAACGGTGTATTCACGGCTGTGCGCTCGGCAAACGAACGCGCCGCCGGATTGCGGCTCTGCATGTCGGGGATAGGCCGGCGGCGCCCCAGCAGCGTCTTCGAAACTCCTGCTTTGCGCACTTCCGCAATGGTCCGGTCGATAAACTCGCGCACCCCAGCGTAACGCTCGAAGTAGCGGAAAATATACAGCTCCGCTTCTTTGCGATCGATACACAAGCTCTGCGCCAGCCCGAAAGGCGTCTGCCCGTAAACAATACCGAAGTTCACCGCCTTCGCGGCGCGCCGCATGTCGGGCGTTACCAATCTTGGGTCCACCTTGAATACTTCGGCGGCAGTTCGCGAATGGATATCTTCGTGCTGCCTGAAGGCTTCCACCAGCACCGGGTCGCCCGACATGTGCGCCAGCAGCCGCAGCTCAATCTGCGAATAGTCCGCGGTGATCAATTCCCAACCGGCCTCGGGCACGAACGCGGCGCGGATCTCGCGCCCCTCTTCCGTTCGAATGGGAATGTTCTGCAGGTTCGGGTTCGACGAGGACAAGCGGCCCGTTGCCGCGCCCGCCTGATTGAACGTCGTATGAACGCGGCCCGTTTCAGCGCGAATCAACAGCGGCAGCGCGTCGATATATGTTCCCTTCAACTTTGTCAATTGCCGGTAATCCAGAACCAGTTGCGCCACCGGGTACGCCACTGCAAGTCCATCCAGCACATCCGCGGCGGTTGAAATCACCTTGCCTTTGCCATACTTCACAGGCGCGGGCAGAGACATCTCTTCAAATAGAACTTTCCCCAGTTGTTGCGGCGAATTGATGTTGAACGGATGCCCGGCCATGTCGTAGATCTTCTGCGCGATGGTTTCGGTCCGCTCCGTCAGGCGGCTCGACAACTCTGCCAAAACCGCCGTGTCCACCCGGATGCCGGTCCTCTCCATGGCGGTCAACACAGGCGTCAGCGGCAGATCGATATCGTGGTACACGCTGAGAAGCTCTTGCTGCTCCACTTGCGGACGCAGCATCTCCCGCGCCGTGAGCGTTGCTTCGGCCTGCTGCTCTGCCGCGGCGTTTAGCTTACGGTCCAGGAATCGCTCCGCCAGCGCTTCCGGCGAGCAGCCGCCCGGATCTGCCGACAGCAGGAAAGCATAAAGCATCACATCGTGGTCGATATTGCTCGGTTTTAAATTCAGGCTGGAAGCCGCCAGGTAGAACGCCTTGGCGTCATGAACAATCTTCGGCACGTCCTCTGCTTCAATCACCGGGCGCACTGCATCCAGCAGCGAAAGCGCCACCGCCTTCCCTTCTCCGATCCGGTACGACATTCCCAGAAATGCATTCGTCATGTCAAGCGATAGCGCGAGTGGCGCATGAGCCGGCCGCTTAGCCAGCCAGGCAGCGATTTCAGCCGCGTCCGCCAGTGTTCCGTAATCGCGCGTGGCGCTATCGTCTTCAGGCGCCAGATCTTTCAGCAGGCTGAAGAATTCCAGCTCCTTATACAGACCTTTCAAACCGGAGTTACTCGGCGGCTGCGCGCGCAGCGCCGCCAAATCCCACTCAATCGGCACTTTGGTGTGAATGGTTGCCAGCTGTTTGCTTAACAGGACCTGTTCGCGATTGTTGAGCAGGCTTTCGCGATACATCTTGCGCTCCACCTCCGCCGCGCGATCGAGCGCCGCTTCGACAGAGCCGAACCGGACAATCAGATCGCGCGCGCCTTTATCCCCAATGCCGGGAGCGCCCGGAATATTATCGACGGAGTCACCCTTCAACGCCAGAAGATCGGCCACTTGCGAAGGCTTCACGCCCATGAACTGCTCTACCTTCGCCGCGTCGTACCACTCATCGTCCTTCATCGGATTCAGCATGAACACGCGATCGTTCACCAGCTGCAGCATGTCCTTATCGCTTGAGACAATCACCACTTCCAGCGGCTTCGCGGGTTCGCGGCAGGCGATTGCCCCAATCACATCGTCTGCCTCAAAGCCCGGAAACTCCAGAACTGGAATATTCATGGCTTCAAGAATCCGCCGGATGTACGGAATCTGCGGCCCCAGGTCCGGCGGCATCTCGCTGCGGTTCGCCTTGTACTCGGCGAAGCTTTCGGAGCGGAACGTCGGCTCGCTGCTTTCGAAAATTGCCGCGATGTAATCGGGCTTAGAGGTCGTCATCAGTTTCCGCAGCATGTTGTGGAAGATGTAAATCGCTTCCGTCGACACGCCTGCGCCGGTGCGCATGGGCGGCGCGCCGCTGCGGGCCCGGGCGTGATACGCGCGAAAGATGAATCCGAAGCTGTCGATAAGGAACAAACGCGGAACTGGCAATACCTTCAGGATAAGAGGAGGCCCTCAGACGAAATAGAGGCCCGCTCAACGGGAGACCATAGTAATTGTGAACTTCCGATATCCGGTCTTTCTCGATCTCACAGGCAAACTGTGCTTGGTGACCGGTGAAGGTTATGAGGTCGCGGGCAAGGTGCAAGCGCTGGTGGATGCCAAGGCGAAGGTCACCTATGTGAATCCTCGCGCCGAGCCAAGCATTCAGCAACTCGCTGCATCGGGCTCGCTCGTCTGGCAGCAGCGCGAATTTGAAACCAGTGATCTCAGCGGCTGCTTTCTGGTGATTACGGATCGCGAAGACAACTCCGAAGTCTTCCGCTTAGCCGAGGAGCAAAGTATCTTGTGTAACTCGGTGGATGACCCCGAGTATTGCCGCTTCAGCTTCGGATCCATCCATCGTCGCGGCGAATTGACCATTGCCATTTCAACCAACGGTTGGGCGCCTGCGGTAGCCGTCCGCCTGCGCGAACGCTTTGAGCGCGAAATTGGCCCTGAATACACCGCGTTTCTCGCTCTGCTAAAACAGGTGCGCCCGGAGATCACGGCGCGCATTGCGGATTTCGCTTCCCGGCGTGAACTCTGGTACCGGATCGTTGATTCAGATGCTCTGGAGAAACTGCGCGAAGGTCAGCCCTCCGCGGCCGAGAGCACGATTCGGAGGCTTATCGACGAAGCCATCAACAACATTTCGCGTTCTGGTACTTCCGGCGGTGGCGACCCTCACTAAAGCGCCGCCACTCAGCTTGCGAATGCACCTGCCCTGTCGTGTGGAGATAGCGCGCATAGGCGCCTTCGTCCGATAATTCACGCGCCAGCGCCGCAACGAATCGGAACAGACTGCGAACAACGCTCATATGCTCTCCGCTTCCAGATGAGATACCACATATGGCGATTCCGAAGTGGCCGCCGAACGCGTGCCTCGCAGCAGGCTATACCAAACCCGCAGGGAATCAACCAACACGATCGCGACCAGAATGAGGAACGCGGCACAGACAGCTGCGTCCAGGCGCTCATTGAAGATCACCGCATGAGTCTCGGCGATCTTGCCGGCCGCCATCTGCCCGCTCGCAATGGCGTGTTCAAGCGCTGTTGCATGCGCCAGAAATCCGATACGCGGTTCAGGTGAAAAAATCTTGTCAAATCCGGCCGTGAATGTGATGACGACCAGCGCGGCCAGCGGCGCAACGGTGATCAAAATGTGGCGCGCCCGGTGCATCTTCAAAAGCACCGTCGTGGCCACGCACAGCGCAATGGCGCTCAGCAGTTGATTCGAGATGCCGAAGAGCGGCCACAGCGAGTTGATTCCGCCCAGCGGATCAATCACGCCCTGGTAGAGGAAATAACCCCACGCGGCCACCACCATCGCGCTCGTAAGCAGCACTCCGGGCATCCAGCTCGTCCTGCCTAGCGGCTTGTGAACATGCTGCAGTAAATCCTGCAGCATGAAGCGGCCCACCCGCGTGCCCGCGTCGATGATCGTCAGGATGAAGAGCGCCTCGAACATGATGGCGAAGTGATACCAGAAACTCAGCAAACCGGTATTGCGAAAAGCCCCGCCCCACACGCCATTGAAGATCTGCGCCATGCCCAGCGCCAGCGACGGCGCGCCGCCTGTTCTGCCGAACAGAGTGCTTTCACCCACGCTATGGGCCAGTTGCGCCATACCGGCCGCCGTAACGGGAAAGCCCCAGCCTGAAATAGTGGCGACTGCCGCCTGCGGAGTCACCCCGACAATGCCGGGCGGCGAGTTGACGGCGAAGAAGACTCCCGGCGCGAGCGACGCCGCCGCAACCATTGCCATAATTCCAACAAAACCTTCCAGCAGCATGGCGCCGTAACCCACCGGCCACGCATGCCACTCTTTCGCAATCATCTTGGGCGTGGTGCCTGACGAAATCAGCGCGTGGAAGCCGGAGATCGCTCCGCAAGCAATGGTAATGAAGCAGAACGGAAACACCTTGCCGGCGAATATGGGCCCGGTTCCATCGACGAACTGTGTCAGCGGAGGCAAAGCCAGTTGCGGGTGCGTGAAACAGATTCCGATCGCCAAAAGAAAGATGACGCCCAGCTTTACAAATGTGCTGAGGTAATCGCGCGGCGCCAGCAACAGCCACACCGGCAGCACGCTGGCCAGAAACCCATACACAACGATGGCAAGCGCCAGAGCCACGCCGCCCCATGTGAACCAAGGCGCGAAGCTAGGAGAAGCGGCCACTTGCCGGCCTCCGTAGATGCTCAGCAGGATCGCCGCAAATCCCAGCGCGGAACATTCCAGCACCTTACCCGGCCGCAGGTATCGCAAGTAGACGCCCATCAGCACGGCAATGGGTATCGTCATCAGGATCGTGAACGTGCCCCAGGGACTGCCTTTCAGCGCATTCACGACCACCAGCGCGATCACGGCGAGCAGCACGATCATAATCAGCAAAACAGTCACCAGCGAGACGATGCCGGCTACTTTACCGATCTCTTCTCGCGCCATTTGACCTAGCGTTTTACCATCGCGCCGCATGGAACAGAACAGAATCACAAAATCCTGTACCGCGCCCGCCAGCACCGCGCCGAATAAAATCCAAAGCGTTCCCGGCAGATAGCCAAACTGCGCCGCGAGTGTGGGGCCCACTAGGGGACCGGGTCCGGCAATGGCGGCGAAGTGATGGCCCAGCAGTATCCATTTATTGGTTGGCTCGAAATCCTGGCCATCACGAAATCGCTCCGCAGGAGTAGCTCGCGAGTCGTCGAGCAGCATGACGCGCGCCGCAATAAACTTGCCGTAGAAACGGAATCCGATCAGGTAAATCGATGCCGCGGCGGCTACCAGCCACAAGCTATTGATCGGTTCTCCGCGATTGGTCGCAATCGTCGCGACGCAAACCGCTGCCAAAACGGCAAGCAGCGCCCATACCAATCTCGTGAGATGACGGCGCATGGAAGTGATTAGGATCGAGCTAAAGCTGAAATTAACTGTACAATCAGATACACCGCCAGAGCGCCGACGCCAAGCCTGACCACGGGCTTGTTTCTCCGCGAGTCTTCACGATGCTCGGCACGAATTGCCACAACGGAAGCAGGACCCGCCACGCGCCGCGCTGTTTCCTCGAAGAGCTTCGGGCGATCCGCGGCGCTGCCTTGAGGCATCTCGATGACCCGCTTCACGCGCGGCTCCAGAGCGCCCGATTTGTATTCAAGCTCTTTTGTCAGCTCCACCACCAGGACGGAATCGTACCGGTCAGACACGCCACCGATGTACTGCCGCGGTATCCACATCTGGCCCCCCGTATGGGAGTTCACCACCTGCACTTCAGACCAGGAACTGATTCCTAGCACCCACTCGTTGGACTCAAGGTTCCAGATGGCAGGGTATAAGGCAAAGCGGCGATGGCCTACGTAGTCGAGCGGCGACGGAACCAGCGGCGCTGACATTTGGTCTCAGTGTAGCGGACATCGCAACTTGCCACACTGCTGCCGAACATGCTGGACGCACGCAGCCGCTTGGGCACTTAGTACCGCGAGAGGTATTGGAGAACCTACCGCGATACTCTAAAATAGACAGTTAGTAACTCAGCCTTCCGAATTCAGGATTCCTGTTTGACCTCTCCCACTATCATTGAGCCCTCCGTCGCAAGTGTGGCCGAAACCAAGCGTGCGCAATCCACCCGTGCCTTCCTCATTGTGTTTTCATGCACCTTCGTCGGGGCAGTGGCACAAATCCTGATGAAACTGGGCACCGCGCAGCTCGGCAGTCATGTCACCTTAACTGACGTGATGCGCCATCCGGGCCTGTTTGTCACCTTCTGCATCGGCGTCATCACTAACGTGAAGCTATTCATGGGTTACTGCCTGCTGGGTGTGCAAACCGTTCTAATGGCCATGGCGCTAAAGGGCCAGGAACTATCGAAACTGTATCCCATCATCGCCCTCACCTACGTCTGGGTGATTTTGTTGTCGCTCGTCTTTCTGCCGGGCGAGCATATGAACTTTTTCCGAAGCATGGGAATTGTGTTCATTGTCGGCGGAGTGTCCGTCCTGGGTATGAAAAAGTAGCTGCCATGAAGACACCTTCTACCGCCATTGTTCTGGTCCTGTTTGCCTCCTTCATCGGATCCTTCGGTGCCGTCTTCTTAAAGATAGGCGCAGAACACATGAAGGGAAGCCTGGCTCGCCTGCTGACCAACTACTGGCTCGCCGTGGGCGTAGTGCTCTATCTTCTGTCATCGGTGTTCTACATGATGGGCGTTGCACAACGCGGCGCGGAACTCACCGTGCTTTACCCCATGGTGTCGTTCGGCTACATCTGGGCCATCGTGTGGGCGCGGCTGTTTTTCAAAGAATCCATCACAGTACCCAAAGTCGCCGGCCTCGCGATGATCATCTTCGGCGTCGCTCTGATCAACTTCGGCAACGCCTGATCACGCTCCCCTGCCCTCCACGCAGAGATCTATCAGGCACGTGTAGCCGCCCGCCAGGTTTCCCCGAATCGCGTCAACGCAGCCGGCGGCCTCCATCTAAACAACATGGCCACCAAAGCCCCGGCAGTCCAGCCGAAGAACAAAACAGTAATCCACCACTTCGCCTGCTGCCCTAAAAACGGCGGCAGAATGAATTGCGCCGCGAAAAGCACCAGCATCCCAAGCGCTTCCCACCAGGCGAACTCCATGTTGAACAGGAATGTCATGCCGGCAGCACTTTGGCCGATTGTCAGCAAGAGTTCGGATTGCTGCTCGGGATCTATCGGTATCGATGACGGTGCGCCGTGGCTGATTGAGAACACGATGGGCAGCATGGCCACCAGCAGCGTCCACTGGTTGATATTGCTTGAGGCGATGTTCATCAGCGCCACGGATGCATTCTCGCTTTGCCGCGCGAAGTAGAACGTAGACGCGAGTTCCGGGAATTCTGAAATGATGGGCGCCAGCCATTGGATGACGACAAACGTCGGGATGCCGATAGCGCCTGCTATGGCAACCAGACTTCCCAGGAACGGTTCAGCGGTGAAGTAGATCAAAAGACCACCGCCAAGAAAGCAACCGGCAATCGCAGAAATGCGCCAGCGACGCGGCGCCAGAACAATGTGACGCGGAATGGCTTCCAGCTCGTCAATGCCCTCATGCTCTTGCGCCGGAAGTTTTGAAAGCAGTGCCAGGTAGGCGATGTAGAAGGCAATCAGAATACCGGCATCGTAAAGCTCAATCGACGCCTTCCACCAGATCAGAACCGCGTAAAGCACCGGAAAGATCAGCCCCATGACCTCCACGCTATGGTGAGGCGCGAGCTGTATTTTGTCTAAGTGCCGGCCGGTGCGCTTTCGATAGACTACGGCGGCGGTCACGTAGATCATGGGCCACGCAAGCCCGGTAAGCAGCCTCAATGCGCCCGTAAGGTTCGCCATCAGGAATGGTGTTTGCTGCTTCCAGGCGAGTACCCCTTCGACAGCAAACTCGGGCAGCGTTTGCATCCACGCGAGAATCGCCAGAGCAAAGCCTTGGGCAACGAAGAATTGCGCCGATTCCGCACCCCATGTGATAAGCAGCGACGCCACCAGGATGGAGGGCGTGGTCCAGAGCGCAGTCCACGGGCCGGAGTGCGAAAGAGGTGTTCCCGCAACCAGCAACAGGAGAGCAGCGCCAAGAAGAACTCTGGGCTGTGGCGGGTTACGCAAAGAAAAGTTGGGCATCTGAGGCGTCGCGCGGGCGAGCGATGACGGAGTGCTTCTCAAAAGCCTGGGACTTCGACGGAAAGTCCGTGCGGTAATGACCGCCACGGCTCTCTTCTCGAGCAATCGCCGCACGCGAAATCAGTGCCGCGACTTGATGCATGCTGCGGACCTCGAAATCCGCACGAGTTGGATCTTCAAGAGGCCGTAGCACTCGCGATTCGATGCGCTTATGCGCCGCCACAAGTTCAGGGCCGTTGCGAAGAACACCGCACGAGTTCCAGGTAATCGCACGCAGTTCCCGTTCCGTAATAGAGGGAAACACAGCGGCGGGCCCAGTGAGATGGCCATTAGATGCCGGCGCCGGGAGAGCAGACATTGCCTGGCCGGCGCGAGCGCCGAACACAACAGCTTCAAGCAGTGAGTTACTCGCCAGACGGTTCGCTCCATGCACTCCCGTACAGGCTACCTCGCCCGCAGCGAACAGGCGCGGAATGGTAGTTCGGCCATACAGATCCGTTCGTACGCCACCCATCGCGTAATGAGCGGCGGGGCGCACCGGCGCAGGGGTTGTCTCGAGATCGATACCGTACTGCAGACACGTTTCATAAATGCGCGGAAAGCGCATGCGCACGAAGCCTGGCTCCAGGTGCGTCATATCAAGGAAGGCGCTGGCGTCTCCGCTGGCGCGCAGTTCCATTACGATGGAGCGCGAGACGACATCCCGCGGCGCCAATTCCTTCAGCGGATGGTAGCGTTCCATGAAGCGCTCGCCGCCTGCGTTGCGCAGATACGCGCCTTCGCCGCGCAACGCTTCACTCAACAGAAAACGCGGCGCCGAGGGAACGTAGAGCGCGGTGGGATGGAACTGAACGAACTCGATGTCGGCGATATCGGCGCCGGCGCGAAAGGCGCACGCCACACCATCGCCCGTGGCAACGTCCGGGTTGGTCGTGTTTTCAAACACCCGGCCTAGGCCGCCGGTAGCCAGCAGCGTTCCGCCAGCCTGAATCAGAACCCTCGACTGCGTGCTTTCGTCCAGCGCCGCAACGCCCGCCACTTCGTCTCCTTCGACCAGCAGGTCCGTGACCGCAGCAAAAGTCTGGAACGAGACGTTCTCAAGCGATCGCGCATGCTGGCGAAGTGTACGGACGATTTCGCGGCCCGTCGAGTCGCCATGCGCGTGCAGAACACGATTGCGCGAATGAGCGCCTTCGCGTGCAAACAACAGATTGGCCCCTTTGCGATCGAACGCCGTTCCCCATTCAATCAGTTGCTCGATGACACTGGGGCCTTCTTCGACAAGCGTGCGCACCGCTTCCAGATCACAAAGGCCATCCCCGGCAATAATTGTGTCCTGCTCATGCAGCTCTACCTCGTCATCGTCGCTGAGTGCAGCCGCAATACCGCCCTGCGCGTATTCAGAGGAGGATTCACGCAGGCTGTCTTTGGCAATGATCAGGACATGGCCTGCCGAAGCGAGCTCGATAGCTGCGCGAAGCCCAGCCACGCCCGCTCCAACCACGACGAAATCTGTCTCGAGCCGCTGAACAGGGGTGGCCAAAAGCACATGGTACAACGGGATCAAATGCCGGCCTTTGAGGTGCGCACGCCTCACCACACCTATTCGAACCAAGTGGAGCGAGGCATTCTGGCCCGTGTTTCGCAGTTTATTCCTGAGAGCGCAGGTAAGCTCTTCGCCGTTACCACCGAAGACGTCTGGAGACTGCACGGTGAAGTGTTGGCAGCGCAGTTCCCGCCGGAGAAGCTCTCGGTTCTATTCTTTCCCGGCGGCGAGAGCAAAAAGCGTCTGAGCGTGGTGGAAGATCTGGCCGGGCAGATGCTCACGCAACACGCGGACCGGACCAGCGCTGTCGTAGGCTTCGGCGGCGGCATCGTAACCGACGTGAGCGGTTTCCTGGCGGCTATCTTCATGCGCGGCATCCCGGTTGTACACATTCCCACTACGCTGCTGGCGCAAGTGGATGCGGCTACCGGCGGCAAGACAGGCGTGAACCTGGTAGCCGGCAAAAATCTGATTGGAAGCTTTCACCAGCCGCTTGGCGTGCTGATTGATCCTGAAGTTCTCTCCACGCTACCGGCGCGCGAGTATCGGGCTGGACTGTTTGAAGTAATTAAGTGCGGAGTGATTCGCGATCCGGCGCTTTTTCGCTTACTCGCCGATCAGCCCCAGAAAGTCCTCGCCATGCAGCCGGGCGTAGTGGATGCACTCATCGCGGCAGCCGTACGAATCAAGGCTGAAGTGGTTTCAGCCGACGAGCGCGAGGGCGACTTGCGCCGAATCTTAAACTTCGGGCACACCATCGGCCATGCAATGGAAGCCGAGACCGAGTACACTCGCTTCCTCCATGGCGAGGCCATCGCCTGGGGCATGCTGGCGGCGGCTCGGCTGGCTGAGTTGCTCGGAATGCTGCCCAACCACGATGCCGAAGAAATTAAAAGGACAATTTGCCGTTACGGACCGCTCCCTTCGGCCGGGAACCTCAACCCCGATGCATTGCTCGCGCGGCTGGGAAGCGACAAGAAGACACTCCAGGGTAAGGTGCACTTCGTCTTGCCCGTGAAGATCGGCGCCGTTGAAATCATCTCCGGCATAGAACCTTCCGCCATCCGCCAGGCCATTGTGGATTCCATCAAATGATAGGAGCAACGCCACCCGGCGCCACAGGCGAGGCACAAGCTGCCGAGTGGGTGCGTCGCATGTTTGCAGGCATCGCCCCTAAGTACGATCTACTGAATCATCTTCTGTCGTTCAATATCGACCGGGGTTGGCGCAAACTGCTGGTCGAAAGACTCACGCCGGTCTTGCAGCGCCCCGCGGCGAAGGTGCTCGATCTATGCTGCGGGACCGGCGATGTTCTGCTCGACCTGCAACAGGTGGCCGCCGCCCCAATCATGGGAGCGGATTTCTGTCACCCCATGATGGTATCGGCCCGGAAGAAGGCCGAGCGCCAGGGCTTTCATGCGCCGCTCTTCGAGGCCGATGCTCTCCATTTGCCCATTGCCGCGCGAAGTCTGGATGCCATCGCCATTTCATTCGGGTTCCGCAATTTAGCCAATTATCAGAGCGGCCTCACAGAGCTTCATCGCGTGCTGAAGCCCGGTGGCATGCTGGTCATCCTGGAGTTCTCGCATCCCCCGGGGCTGGTGATGAGGACCGCCTACGGATTTTATTCGCGCCTCCTGCTACCCGCCATCGGCACTTTGATTTCAGGGTCGCGCGAAGCTTACACCTATTTGCCCGATTCCATTCGTAAGTTTCCACTCGCCGAAGAGCTGGCCGGCATGATGAGAACGGCGGGATTCAGCGACACCAGCTTCCAGCTTTTGACGGGCGGGATTGCCGCACTGCACGTCGGCAGAAGCACACAGCTAGCAGCGCGCAGCTAGTATCGTGTTTCCAAAATGCCTTTACGTACGCTTGGCCGCCTCAGAGCCGTGACCATACGATAGCCAGTGTTACCCGCAACTGCTGCTGGCCGAGGCGCGACAGTCATGGAGCGCTCCTACCTGCCACTCTTCTCGCTGGAACCGCGTATGCTGGAGTGCTGAACAAACTTCAGAAACACCACACTAGACAGTTAACGGCTGGCAGCAGCGGCTGCTACAGAACGATTGATTTCCTCACGCAGACCCAAGTTGCGCACCAGCCGCAAAAGGTAGTTCGGATGCAATCCTAAGATGCGCGCCGCTTGCTTGTAATCTCCATTGCCTTGCACATAGGCGTCCAGTATGGACTCGCGCTTTGCTTGTCCTACGGAATGGTGATACTTAGCGCTCGTATCGCGCGGCGACGCTTCAACCAGAGCTTCGGGGAGATCCTCGGGCAGCACCGACTCGGACAATCCCAAAACTACGGCGCGCTCCATGGCGTTTTCAAGCTCACGCACGTTGCCGGGCCATCCGTACTGCAGCAGCATCTCTTCGGCTTCATGTGAAAGCCCCGCCACGTGCCGCTTGCAGCGGTCCGACGAGCGCTGGAGGAAAAAACGAGCCAGCAGCGGAATGTCCTCTTTGCGCTCGCGCAGCGGCGGGGAGTCGAGCGTCACCACGTTCAGCCGGTGATACAGGTCCTCCCGGAACCTTCCTTCGCGCACATCTTCATTTAGATCGCGGTTCGTGGCGGCAATCACGCGGATATCCAGAGCATGGGGCTGGGTGCCGCCGACACGCTCAAACTCGCGCTGTTGCAAAACGCGCAGCAGCTTGGCCTGAAGCCCGGAAGCAAGTTCGCCCACTTCGTCCAGAAAAATGGTTCCGCCTTGCGCCAGCTCAAAACGCCCTTTCTTGAGCGAGATTGCGCCAGTGAACGCACCCTTCTCATGCCCGAAGAGCTCGCTCTCAAACAGTGCATCGCTGAGCGCCGCGCAGTTGACTGCGATAAACGGCCGATCATGGCGCGGACTGTGCGAGTGAAGAGCCCGGGCGATCAGTTCCTTGCCGGTGCCGCTTTCACCAGTGATCAGCACCGTCGTGTCGCGAGGCGCCACGCGCTCCACCAGCTCCAGCAGACGGCGGATGATGGGACTGGTGCCGACAATGCCGGTATTAGTAGCAATCTGCTCCTGTAGAAGAGCGTTCTCCGCCTTCAAGGTCTCTACTTCGTGATTCGCTTCAAAGCCGATGGAAGCAAGCGAAGCCACCGCGGTCAGCGTTTCAAGATGAGCGCTAAGACGTTGCAGCTCACGGCCCGCAAGGTGAAAGGCAAGCGCGCCCCCCAGCACCCCGGCGAGATAAAGCGGCACACCGATGACGCCCGTCTTCGAATCGGAGAAGGCGCCCTCTTCGCAGATGCGGACCAGCGCAGGCTCAAAGTGTGCTTCGTAGTGCTGTTCACGGCCGCGAAAATTAGCCAGTAGCTCCGTACAACTGGAACCAAGCAGCAGCAGACCCTCTTCCGACGGAACAAGATCCGATACCAGGCGGCAAATCTGGTTCTGCAGCAAATGGTCGTGCGACTCCCCGGCGCTTGCTGCCAGCGCGCGAAACAGAAAGACCAGGGAACAGGCCGCCAGCAACACCGGCTTAGTATCCGCGTTGATAGGTGCGATGGTCTCCTGTGCAGCAGGCTCCCCGGAGCGGAACATCAGGATGGTCCTGCCGATGCCGATCTGGTCGCGATCTTCCAGCCACCGCTCAGCCGAGCGCATCCCGTTCACATAGGTACCAAGCCCCGTACGCTGATCGGAGACTATGAAGCGTCCACCCTGTTGCCGGATCTGGCAGTGGCGCCAGCCCACTTCCGGTTCACTGAGGACGATGTTCGAAACGGGAGCCCGGCCGACCAACACTTCACCCGCTGCCAACGGATAACGTGTGCCGGCGGATGGCCCATTGACGACAATCAGCTCCGCGCTCACAGTAGGATCTGACTACTGTACCAACATCAGGAAACCCTAAGTGTTACCAGGTTTTCTTCGCTTGCGGAAGCATAAACACTATCATTCGCGGCGTCAGTTCCCTCAAGATCCAGAAAACGGGTGTCCAGCAGCCTTCCCGTATCAATGTTCGCCATCGCCGAGAGCAGCGATTCTTTCACGAAGGGATGATCCTGCTCCAGGTCCGCGAAAATGTCGCGCAGGCTGCGCCGTACGGTTCCGGTCTTTTGCGAACAACCGCACGGGATGATGGGCGCGCCTAGGCTCGCGGCGAAAGCGCGCGTAAGGTCCTCGCCGACATACACCAGCGGCCGGATCAGACGGAACTCGCGTTTCTTCGACCATGTCACAGGCGGAAGCGCGCTAATGCGGCCTGTGAACATCGCGTTGCGAAGAAAGGACTCACAGAAGTCGTCCGCCGTGTGGCCGAACGCGATAACGTTGGCGCCTAGGTTCCGTGCGATCTCATACACGGCGCGGCGTCGGAAACGGCTGCAGAGATCGCAACCGTGATCCGGCTGTTCCGTCAGCAGGTTCAATGACGGATTGTCCTGAACGTAGGTCCAATCGACGCCCCGCGCCCGCAGGTACTCGCCCACCGGCTCAATGGGCGCCAGAAACTTACCCTGCTCCACCGTGAAGGCGCAGACCGTGAAGCGTATCGGCGCGCGTTGCTGCAACAGCATCAGCGCTTCCAGCAGAGTGAGTGAGTCCTTGCCGCCCGAAACGCCGACCGCCACACGGTCGCCCTCGCGGATCATGCGGAAGCGGCCAATGGCCTCACCCACCTTGCGCAGAATCGATTTTTCCAGGTCCATTTCCTCCACGATAGCGAATCTGGCGGGTTAGTCCCCGCACTTTCAGCGCCACCGAGCAAGGTCCTCTCTCAATCCTGAAAGCGCGCTTCCGATATGAAAGAAATGGACCTCCGCATCGGAACCCGCGCCCTAGCGCTGTGTTTGCTGATGTCCTATCTGCCGTCCGCCCGCGCCGAACGCTATAGCTTCCGTCACTACGGCCCCGCCGAAGGCCTCACCAACGTTGTGGTCTACGCCCTCCACCAGGATGCAGCAGGGTATGTGTGGGCAGGTACGCCGAACGGGCTCTTCCGTTATGACGGTCGTGAATTTCACCGCTTCGACCTCGCTCCGGTAGCCGGCAGTGCCGCGGTTCACGCGCTGGCCGAGCTTCGAGGCGGAGAAATGCTGATTGGCACCAGCGACGGGGTGGTTCTGCGCGACGGCGAAGACTTCCATGTTTTGCAACTCGGCCGCCGGGTTCGCTTGGGCGCCATGGCGAACCTTATGCCCGAAGGTAGCGACTCAGCGCTGCTGGCTGTGGAACAAGGATTAGCCCGCATCGACTTCGGCGGTAGGGTGACGTGGCTCTCAGACCAGCCGGCGCAAGCATCTCTTACCGATCGTGAGGGCAAGACCTGGATCGCCGCCAGCACTCGCTTGTACCGGCTCAAGAACGACCGGCTGGAGCCATTTACCGGGGCCGGGTTGCCTGAAGAGCCGTGGACCACGCTCGCTACCGATTCCGAAGGTGGCCTGTTGATCGCCAACCGCCAGCATCTGTATCGCCTGCGCAAGGGCGCAGGCCGCGTTGAAGGTCCCGAACCCATTTCGGGCATCTGGTCGCTTACAAACGAACAGACTCCCGGCCTGCGCATTCCTACCTCCGTTGGCCTGTCGGTTCTCGGGCCGGACGGTTGGAGGGTGATCGGCGCCCGGCAAGGACTGCTGACCGACTCAGTGCTTGCGACCATGCGCGATCGCGAAGGGTCGTTGTGGCTGGGGCTCGGCGGAGGAGGAGTGGCGCGCTGGCTGGGCGAGGACCGCTGGACCAGTTGGACGGCTCAGGACGGCTTGCCGGGAGCTGTGGTTTGGACGGTTCGCCGCGACAGCGTGGGACGGCTTTTGATCAGTACCAACCGCGGCGTTGCCATCCTGGACCACGGTGAGGTGTCGCGGGTGCTGCTGCCCAACGTTTCCACCAAAGGCTTGACCATCACTCGTGATGGCGTCTTGTGGGTGCTCACCGAATCTGAGAGCGTGGTCCGCTTTCGCTCCTACGACAAGCCGCAGCGCTACCCTCTTCCGACAAGCAGCTTCAGCACCGCCGAACAAAGCATCACAAGCGATCGGAGCGGCAATGTGTGGGTGAGCGGTCACGGGCTGTCCAGGGCGCGCGCCCCCCTACACGGAAGGACAGATCCCATCCGCTTTGAGCACGTGAACCTGCCCGCCGCGCCCGACGTTTTGTGCCGTAAGGTTTTCGAAGACAGTAAAGGAAGGATGTGGGCGCCGTGCGACAGCGGGCTGTATGTCCGAAATCCGAAGACGGATAACTGGCGCCGGCTGACGCGCGCTGATGGACTCAAGCGCGATAACGTGGCAGCTGTCGCCGAGTCGCCTGATGGTTCGTTCTGGATCGCTTATATGGAGTGGGGCGGGTTGTCTCGCCTGCGCCTCAGAGACAACGGCTCGCTTGAAGTGCAGAATGTTCCAGCTCAAACCGGGCCCCGTTCACAGCGCATCTATTTCTTGAACTTTGATCGCGCGGGAAACCTGTGGGCCGGGACCGATGGAGGGGTAGACTGCCTTCGCCAAGGCCGCTGGGAACACTACGATCGCAGCGATGGCCTGGTATGGGACGACTGCGATCGCGACGGCTTCCTGGCGGAGGAGGATGGCGCCGTCTGGATCTCAACTAGCGGAGGACTTAGCCGGTTTCATTCCTCGCGCCCTCTGTGGGACTTGGAACCAGCCACCCGCATTACCGCGGTTGAGCTCGATGACAAGCCCGCCCGAAGCGCTGCAGGCGCGCTTGCTGTTCCAAGTTCGGTGCATTCCGTGGACATTCATTTCGCCGCGTTGACTTATACCAACGAAGCGAACATCCGCTTCCGCTACCGCCTGCGCGGCGCTGATGATCACTGGACGGAAACAGCCAAGGCGGAAGTGCGTTACGAGCATCTGCAGCCCGGCGATTATCAGTTCGAGGTTTTGGGACGCAATGCGTTCGGCCGCTGGGGCCTCGCGCCCGCGCGGCTTGCGCTCTCTATATTGCCTCCTTGGTGGCGAACCCGCTGGTTCTATGCTGCTGCCTTAGCTATCGCGCTCGCCATCTTCACTTGTCTGTGGAGATGGCGCGTAGGCGTCATGATTGAGCACCAGCGCAAGCTTGAAACTGCAGTCCGGGAACGGACTCATGAGCTCAACCTCGCCAAGGGCAAAGCGGAGGAAAGCAACCGGCTGAAAAGCGAGTTTCTGGCCAACATGAGCCATGAGATACGCACCCCGATGAATGGCGTCATCGGCATGGCCTCGCTGCTGCTTGAAAGTGATCTCAATTCAAAAGAACGTGAATGGGTCGAGGCGGTAGGCAAAAGTGGCAGATCGCTGCTGGACCTTATCAACCAGATACTCGACCTCTCGAAGATTGAGGCAGGAGCGATGCATGTGGAACGAGCTCCGCTTGATCTCAAAAGAGTGATTCAAGACGTTGTAGAGCTGTTGTTGCCGGAAGCTTCGCAAAAGGGCCTGGCGCTTACGCTCGACTACGCCGACGGCGCTCCCAGCCAATTTTGGGGAGATGCGCTTCGGCTTCGGCAAATGACGCTGAATTACCTCGGCAATGCTCTGAAGTTCACAAGCGCCGGCGCCGTGACAATCCGTGTTCGAAGTACGCAGCTAAGCGGGCATTGCTCGCTGCGGCTGGAGGTGGAGGACACAGGGGCCGGCATAACGCCCGCCGTACAAAAGCTTCTGTTCAAGAACTTCCAACAAGGGGACGCGTCCATGACGCGCAAATATGGCGGCACCGGGCTTGGCTTGGCTCTGACGAAGAACCTGGCGGAGCTGATGGGCGGCGGCGTCGGCGTAGTGAGCGCTGAAGGGAAGGGCTCGGTCTTTTGGTTTGAGGTCCCGCTCGAAGAGGCGCCCGGCGAGCTCTTCAAGAAGCCCGAAGATCACCCTGCTCAACAACACGGCAAGGCAAAGGAGCCCTATTCGTCACGCTGTCACGTGCTGATTGTCGAGGACAACAGAGTCAATCAACGCCTCGCTCAGGCTCTCCTCGAAAAGAGAGGGATCGCCGTTAGCATTGCCTCGAACGGGAGAGAGGCTATTGACCGCTTGTCGGCCGCCAAGTTTGATGCGGTCTTGATGGACTGCCAGATGCCCGTGATGGACGGCTATGCGGCGACCGGAGAGATTCGAGCGCGCGAGGAGGGTCTTCAAAGAATCCCGATCATTGCGATGACCGCTCACGCCATGCCCACCGACCGTGCGCGCTGCTTGGATGCGGGCATGGACGATTACATTACAAAGCCCATCATCATAGCCGAGCTGGATAAGGCTTTGACGCGCTGGCTGCCGGCGGAAAAGGATCCGCCAGAGGTTGCTCCAGCACCCGAGGTTGCTCCAGCAGAGCAAGAGCGAGCCTCTCTGGTCTCGTAGCCAGCGTCCGCTAGGCTGATGAAGAGGGCGCTATCTCACTCCAGCCGATGTCCGTCGAAAATGATCTTGCCGCTATTGCCTGCCAGGAAGAGAAGCTCCGTTTTCAGCGCTTCGAAGAAGAGGATGCCTGGAAGCTGGGATCGCGTCTGCGCGAAGTGGCTGTCTCCCACCGTCATCCACTGGTGATCGACATCCGGCGATTCGGGCAACCGCTCTTCTATTGCGCGCTCCCCGGCAGTGCGCCCGACAACGCGGAATGGGCGCGTCGCAAGAGCAACGTAGTCGCGCGTTTCTATCGCAGCTCGTATGGCCTCGGTTTGGAGCTGCAACAGAAGAACACAACGCTCGAGAGCAAGTTCGGCCTTACGCTGATTGACTTTGCCGCGCACGGAGGAGCTTTCCCGCTGATCGTTGCCGGCGTAGGCGTGATCGGGTCCGCGACCGTTTCGGGACTGCCGCAAAGAGCCGACCATGAACTGGTGGTGCAAGCTCTTGCCGAAGCGACAGGGCAAGACTACGGCGAACTGCGCCTGCCTTAATTGTCGCGTGCCCACGCAAACCTTCACTGCCAGCCGATCTTTTCAAAAACGGTGCGAAGGCGTTTCCCTTTGGCCGGATTGATGCTCTCTACAAACCCCACCCGGCCCTCAAGATGCAACCGAAATGCGGGATGAGCATCGCGGTTTTGACTCTCCGGTCCAAGACGCACGCAATTCGTCAGCGTCGCTTTCAGGCGATCGAAGTCAGTCCGCATGACGTTCATGCGTTGATTGGCGACCAGTCCCGCCAAGTGTTGTCTCACCCCTTGGCGCATGATGCGTGTCTTGCGGTGATGGACGGTGAAACCCTCTTCGAACAAAATAGCGGCAGCGTGAGTTGAGAACCGCTCTACTGCCCGCTCGAATACTTCGCTTCCGGAGAATGCAAGATCGTCGGCATAGCGCGTGTACTGCGCGCCGAGGGACGCGGCTAAACCGCTTAATCGACAATCCGCACGATAGGCACAAAGATTGGCGAGTGCGGGCGAGGCAGGTGCGCCCTGCGGCAAATGCGGCCGCGCATACAAGACTCGCGCTTCCTGCACTTGAAGCGGATCCGCTGCGCGCGAAGGTTGCGTCCAAACAGCGCGTGGTACGGCGTTGGTGCAAATGCCCGCCAGCAGATTGGCCACCGGTTCGGGATAGCCGATGGTTCGAAAACAGGCCTGAATGCGTGCGGCGGGGAAGGACGGGAAAAAATCCTGCAAGTCCATGCGCAACACAACACGCTGGGCTACGTGAGGCGCAATGAACGTTTTGATGGAGCGCCCTTTCAGAAATCCGTGAGCGGCGGGATGCGGCGGGATCTTGTCAAGAATTCCACTCAGAATCTGCCGCTGCAGCTCCTTCAGCCGCGGCTTTGGCGCTTCGATCAAGCGGATGCTGCCCGATCGCTTGGGCAAGATCCGGTAATGATAGTGCGTCAGTTGCGGGCAAGCTTTTCTGTATCCCAGCCCCTTCAGATCGGCAAACCAGTCGAGTTCGCCCGTAGTCAGCAGAAGCCAATCAGCCAACGCGCCGGCGGACTCGATGGCGGGCGCATCCCACATCTCGGCCGCGGCAACGGGCTGCATCCGCTGCGGCGCCGCGAGCCATTCCTCCACACGCAAATGACGTGAGTGCTTCGAACACGCACGTCGAAACTCGCGGTCATGAAGAAGGAAGAGAACGACATCGCGGTGCCGCGGACGCGTCCCACCGGTCAGGGTTGCAAGATACCTCCGCGCCAAGGGCCTAAGCCAACGCCAAGGCCTTCCAAGAGTGCGGCTGGCGCGGGCAACGACTTGTTCAACCGTGGGTTCGCCGGCGAGAAACGACCGGGCGAGCGCGCTTACCAGCGATGAATCCGGCATCTTGGTGGCGGGCGGAATGCCCCAACGAGTCTAACTCTGCGTGAGCATCTCTGCGTGGAGCGCAGTTGTCGCTCACGCGACGAAATGTCACTTCTTCACGATTCCCTGGGGTATCCCCAGAGAGGCCCAAACCGAACCCAAGAGCTCGATCTACGCCAAGCTTGGGGCCATCCGCCGCCAGCGGCAATGGTACCAGTGTCTTAGGTTCGCTCCGCTCAGTCGCACTACGTCCCGATCCATCCGTGGGAACATCGCCGGCTACTGCGGCGCCCATTCATCGTCATGTACTGGCGCTGGGCGGAGACCTTGCTGATCGTCACCGGAGCCGGCTAAAAGCTTGCGAAGCACTTGTGTGAGTTGCAAGTAATCATTTCGGAATTGTATACGTGACAAACCCCGAGAAGCCCAAGTAGGATAAGGAAAACAGACAAGCTCTCAGCTTTACTCTGGCCAGTTCCGCTGTTCGCTCATCAGCCGATTCAGACGGCGCTTTGCCTCTGTGGGATCAAGATTGTTATCGTTCTCATCGCTACAGCTTGGATTCTGAGGCTTGGACCCGATTATCCGAATGCAGCCAACAAGAGTGCGCTTCTCTTGTCCGTCGATAACGTTTCTAATTTGAACCAGGTTGTTCCCGCCAGCGTCAAACACGCCAGATTGCTCGACGTAGCAGCGGTGTGAATTCGGATCATAGTGATTGGTAAACGCGATCGTATCAGCCGATTTGTTTTTCGGATCTGCTCTGTAATCCTTCTCGATCTGTGTAGCAAATGCCGCGCACTTGGACCGCATCTCAAAAAGCTGTTGCGGATTATCCTCTCTGGCGGATTGGCAGCCTGTAAGCGCAATAGCGCCAAGCATCGCCGTCGGCCAGAAGGCGCTCCTATTCATCAGGTACGTCGCTCTCGTTTCGCTGGCGACGGTTTCCGTTCCGGCTTAGCCTTCAGGATGTCCGTTACGGCTTCGTCAAAGCTGAGGGGGTACAGCGAGAGCGGTTTTGCTGGGGACTTACGTTTACGCTCAATGGGTCGCCGCGCCTTCGCGGGAATCGTCTTGCTTGACATCATTGAACCCTTTCCGCGTCAATATCGAACAACTCAAGCTTTCGTGGTACTGGGGGCAAGAAGCTCACGCCCTTAATTCCGAGTTGATCCTTTCTCTTCAGCATGCCGTCATCAACGGAGAACAATTCACGACACTCAAGAAACATGGCAGTTGCGATGTGAAAGCAGTCCCATTTCCTTCGCTTATTGTCCAATTGGTCCCTGACTGGAGTTTGGTCAATGACCTGGGCTTCCAGCTTGGCTGCCGTTAGTGCGACCTCCCGAGTGATGGTGTAAATTCTTGCAAGCTTACCTACTTTAGAATGGTTGTCATCAAAGGGCCTACCCGCGCGAAACGATAGAACCGATACTTCTTGTACTGTGATGATTGAGGTGTAGATTCGGACCTTATCGCGTTTTAATTCGCGCAGCAAACCGCGAATACCACGAGCCGTTGGCTCGCCGTTGAAGATTGCAAGAAACACTGAGGTATCGAAGTAGGCAGGCTCCAATAATTATTCCTCGCGCATTCTCTTTACGAGCGTTGCTGTATCCGCGTTGAAAGCGTCCCTGTAGCACCCAAAGAGTTCATCGAAAGCAGCCTCGTAATCACGATCAGCATCCGCCACAATACTGTCCACGACAATCTTCGGACTGGTTACTCGGTAGTAAACGGCTTTGCCAGTGACAGCGACTTGTTTTCTGAAAAGATGAACGGCATTGTCAATCTGAGAAGGCTTAAACTGTACGCGCCACGACTCGCCGCTTTCACGGCGCAGTTCTCCCCAGAAGCCTTTGCCATCCTCATCGGACTTGTCTCGATCAACAAGCTCAACCAGTTTTCCATACATAGTAGTGCCTTCAATCTCAAACGTTGGGCTTTGAAGAGCTTTTACCGATGCGAGACCTGCTGCGCCAAAAGTAGCAATCATCGGCTCGGCGAAGCCGGGGCGATGAACAGAAACCTCAAGCTCCAGCTTGTCAGCCTTCTGGATTCGGGCAACTCTGGCTACCCGGCGTATCAGGGTGCTGTCAAGTGGCACATTGGGATCTGGAACGCCATCTTCCTGCTCAAGAAAGCCAAGCACTCGTATGACTTCCTGGGCGGCGAGAATGCCAGTTTGCACATTATTTGTAATTGCAATTGGTGCTTGAACACTGCCACGTTTTAGCAGAAGCCCCGAATCACCCGCCAGGATTTCGAGACCGAAGTCTCCGCTTTGATCTGGTGCGCCACGTTCACGCTGTATTCTTCGTCCTGCGTCTGCTACCATCTGTCGAAATTCTTCAAGAACACTCAGGACGTGCGCCAAAGGCAAGCGATTCCGATCTGCCAAGCCTTTGCGTAGCTTTATCGTCAGAATCGGTTCGTTAACTTCTGCCATCGCCGGCCTCCTCGAGCAGGCCACGGAATGTTGGTGGGGCTAGCACCAGCACAGGCGGCTGAGAGTTTTAGGATGTGCGCAGGCCGTGAATTAATCACGGCCTGTTGTCTTTTACGTTCACGCCTTTCCGCATGAGTCCCGGTAGGTTAGCCGTTTCCCTCCGACGCCTTTGAGAGCGAGTTCAGCCCGCCCCGCATCCGAGACATCCCGAGAATTGTATCGAAAATCGAACTCGGTCAAATACCGATTGAGATGCTGTCTGCCTACATGGTGATACACGCCGTCAATGCCTCTCTTCAGCGTGGCGAAGTAGCCTTCGACGGTATTCGTCGAGATACACACGCCGTTTTCGTAGCGAACGTATTCCTTTTCCCGGTGATTCACCTTGTCGTGCTTCTGACTCGGATCGTCAAGCTTAACCGCACAACCGCTGTCCGTCATAACATGAGCACCTTCGGCTAGGTACTCGTTTAGAACGGGTCGCAGGTTATCTTGCGTCACACGCGCCATGTGCAACGAGCGAACCTTCCCGCCACGTTGTACTAGCGAAACGATGGGTTCTTTGTCCGCATGCGGATGAATGCCTTTGGGCGCTCCGACCCGTGGCTTTTTGCGCCAAGTCCGTTGTCCAATTTGTACCTCTTCTCCCTCTTGCGGAGTAGTGTTTGGATTGTTCTTGTGTCTACGGCGGCCCCCAATGTATGCTTCGTCAATTTCTACGATGCCATCGAGCTTCGATGACAAAGGCTCCTGCGTCATCGCATACCGGATACGATGCGCCATAAACCACGCGCTCTTATACGTCACGCCAAGCATTCTATGAAGCTGGTGGGCGCTCATGCCCTTTTTGCTTGCACAGAGAAGATGGAATGCGAGTAGCCATTTGTTGAGCGGAATGTGCGAGTCTTCCATCACGGTTCCAACAGTGACGCTGAACTGTTCCCGGCAACCGCCGCATTTCCAAACGCCTTTGCGAACGTGCGTTTTATGCTTTTTGTTTTCGGTATCCGCCGTGAGTCTGTAAGCTTCGCCAATCACGCCACACCGCGGACACACCGGACCATCCGGCCAGCGTTTCGCTTCTAAGAACTCACGCGCTTTGTCTTCATCTTGGAAGTGGGGAGCAAGAATATCGGCTTCCATGCTTCAAGTATACCAAATTTGGGTTTGTAAAGTATACAAGTCCGAACGAATGGTGTTGCGGCAGTTATCCGATTGAAGTCAGACTTCAAGCGTCTAACGCATCGCATGTCATATTGAATGAGCCGCAAAGACATGCAAGCGGCTCATTGCGTTTCATGAGTGACCTGATAAAGCTCACGCGCCGCGAGCACGTCGCTGTCATCACTGTGGACAATCCACCAGTGAACGCGCTCGGCCCGGGCGTTCCCGAAGCCATCGAGGTTGGCCTTGAAGCTGTGGCCGCTGATCGGCAGATTCGCGCCGTAGTCCTTATCGGCGCCGGCGCCACATTTATTGCCGGGGCCGACATCCGCGAATTCAGCAAGATCGTCTCGGGCGAGCGGCCGCGCCTGAACCTTCTCCCCTTCCTCGAAGCCATCGAGGACTGTCCGAAACCGGTGGTGATGGCTATCCACGGAACGGCTTTTGGAGCGGGGTTGGAAACCGCCATGGGGGGGCATTACCGCGTCATCGCGCCCGACGCGCTGGTGGGCCAGCCGGAAGTAAAGCTGGGGCTCATTCCGGGCGCTGCCGGTACCCAGCGTCTGCCCCGCCTGGCCGGGCCCGCCAAAGCAGCTGAGATGTGTTGCCTTGGAGAACCGGTGAACGCCCAAGAAGCTCTCTCGTTTGGGATTGTCGATCGCATCGTTGACGGCGATCTCCTCGAAGCTGCCCTAGCCTTCGCGCATGAGATTGCCGGCCAACCCACGCGCAAGACGCGCCAACGTGATGAAAGGCTGCGGGATGCGGATCCGTCCATCTTCTTTGGACTACGTGAGCGGGTCCGCAAAACAAAACGCGGCAGGCAGGCCTCGCTCGCCGCCATTGAAGCGGTGGAAGCAGCCACAAGGTTATCGTTTGACGACGGCTGCAAGCGGGAAGCGGAGCTCTTCTATGAATGCCTCTTCTCGACCGAATCGCAAGCCTTGATCCACGTCTTCTTCGGCGAGCGTACCGTGTCCAAGATCCCCGGCCTTCCGAAAGATCTCAAGCTGTATGATATTCGCCGTGCGGCGGTCATCGGCGCCGGGACTATGGGCGGCGGCATCGCCATGAACTTTGCCAATGCGGGCATTCCCGTGATCGTCAAGGAGACCGCGCAAAACGCCCTTGACCGTGGCATGGCGAGCATACGGAGCAATTACGCCCACACCGTTTCGAAGGGCCGCCTGTCTCAATCCACTGTGGACGACCGCATGGCGCTCATCACACCGCAACTGGGCTACAACGGATTCGAAACAGCCGACATCATCGTCGAAGCAGTCTTTGAGAACCTCTCCGTCAAGCAGCAGGTCTTCTTGGAAATCGGCAAAGTCGCGAAGCCCGCGTGCATTACGGCCTCGAATACATCCAGTCTCGATATCGATCAAATTGCTTCCGCTACCAGCCGCCCCGAAATGGTCATCGGCACTCACTTCTTCAGCCCGGCGAATGTCATGCGGCTGCTCGAAGTGGTGCGCGGGAAAGCCACTCGCGACGAAGTCATTGCAACCTCCATGACGCTTGGCAAGAAGCTAGGCAAAGTGGCCGTGCTCGCCGGCAATTGCTTCGGCTTTATCGGGAATCGCATGATGCTGCCCTATCTTCGCCAAGCCTATTTCCTGGTCGAAGAAGGCGCATCGGTGGAACAGGTCAACCAGGCGCTCTATGACTTCGGCATGGCCATGGGACCGCTCGCCATGGACGATCTGGCAGGCCTCGATGTCATGTGGGCCATTCGTGAGACAGGCAAGCATCTCGAGCAGCCCGGTGCGCGCCAACCCCTGCTTCCGGATCTGCTCTACCAGCAAGGCCGCTTCGGCCAGAAGACCGGGCGCGGCTGGTCGCACTATGACGCCAACCGAACGCCTTCGCCCGACCCCGACGTTGCAGCTCTCATTGAGACGAACGCCCTTGCGCACGGCATCCCTCGCCGCGTCATCGAGTCAAAACAGATCACGTCTGAAGAGATTACGGACCGCTGTATCTATGCTCTTATCAACGAAGGCGCGCGCATCCTCGAAGACGGCATCGCGCTACGTGCCGTCGACATAGACATCACTTATATCCACGGCTATGGTTTCCCGGCGTCCCGCGGCGGTCCCCTGTTTTACGCTGACACCGTGGGACTGAAGAAAGTTCTCGCCCGTATGAGCGCTTTCGAACAGCAGCAGGGTGACACATTTTGGACGCCGGCGCCGCTGCTCGAACGCTTGGCCGAATCGGGCCGGACATTCGCGAGCTTCGAGCAAGCGCGCCCCGCCAAGTAACTTGTAGTACCGTCCTTAAATTTCTTTTTGCAGCTCTTTAGCAATCTCGTGGTATTTTGACGTTTCGGTGTCACCGCCGTTTACCGGCACATCGGACGTTGTCATCTATGGCCTGGCGCGGCATCGGGAAGATGGAAAAAACTCAGACAACCCTCGATTCGACCTTGGAGAGCGTTGACACGGCGGAGGACCTCGTCGTGCGCGAAGCCCTCCGCGCCGGATTCGCTGAGGACGAGCAGCACCAGATCGGCATGTCCGTTCGCGAGTGCATGGTCAATGCCGTCGTTCATGGCAATCGCTACAGCAGCAACAAGAAGGTTCACCTCGACATCGAACGCTCTGAGGACAGCCTGATCATTACCGTCGGGGACGAAGGCGAAGGTTTCGAGCTCAGCTCTCTTCCCGATCCCCTGGCGCCGGAGAATCTGCTGCGCCAGTCCGGCCGCGGGCTTCTGCTCATAGGCGCTTTTATGGATGAGTTCGACCTGCATCCCCGGCCAGGGGGCGGCACTGAGGTTCGTCTCATCAAGAAATTAACCCAACAGTAGGATTGGTGTTCCAGAATCCGGATCACACGGATCTGGTTTTATATGGATCCGATCTCATATGGATCTCATTCCCAAAGGAGGCACAAGTGAGTGCTAAATTGACATCCCGCCAGGTAGGCGATGTCACCGTGATCGATGCAGGTGGACGAATTACTTTAGGCGAGGGGGCCAGCGCTTTTCGCGATATCATTCGCGAGATGTCGGCGAAAGGTAATAAGAAGCTGTTGCTCAATCTGGGCGAGGTTTCCTATATCGATAGCTCTGGCATTGGGGAGATGGTTTCGGGATTCACGACGGTGACCAACAACGGCGGACATCTGAAGTTGCTGGGCTTGTCGAAGCGGGTCAAAGACCTGCTCCAGATCACGAAGCTATATACAGTCTTCGAAGTCTTCGACGATGAAGCCGAAGCAGTTCGGAGCTTCGGCTAGCCGCAAATCGCACGACTAATTCGGCTTGGTGTGGCTGGGCGCCGACATGGGGTGAGAAGAGTGATCGGGCTCATGCACTGTATCAACACAAGCGTGTCCACTTCAACTACGCTACGCCCCATGCCTGGTCTCGCCACACAAGCTGTTCCCCTGCCGGCTCCCGAAGCTCGGCCGGTTGACGTTCTGATTGCAGACGAGTTGACACTGGTCCGGGAAGGATTGGTTGCTATTTGCAATTCCATCTCGGGCTTTCGAGTAGTTGCTCAGGCTGGCACTGCGGCAAGTGCATTGAGCGAGATACAACGTCTGGAGCCGGCCGTAGCGCTGCTGGATCTCGGCCTTTCCGACCTTGCCGCCACTGAGGTTATTCGCCGCGTTCGGGACGGCGGCCTTAAAACCCGCTGTGCGGTCTTTTCCATCCGCAAGGACCGCAAGACCGTTTTGGAGGTTCTGCGCACGGGCGCCTGTGGATATCTTCTTAAGAGTTCCACCTCAGAGCAGATGGCCGAGGCCCTCATTCAGTTCACCCAGGGGGGAATCTATGTCTCTCCGCAAATCGAAGTCATGTCGTTGTTTGGAGACAGCGGCCGCAATGAAGCGGCGGACTCGCTCGAATCTCTCAGCAGCCGCGAGTTCCAGGTCTTCAATTTGCTGGTCGAAGGTGTTCGAGCCAAAGAGATCGCTGCACGCTTAAGTCTGAGTCCGAAAACCGTGGACACGTACCGCTCCAGTTTGATGCGCAAGTTGGATATTCACGATGTTGCCGGGCTGGTGAAGTTCGCGATTAAACGTGGTTTAACCGACCTGAAATCATAGCCACGTCCCCTGAAACGAGCCTTTTCAGCGTGGTAATCTAGTGACTTACGCGCCTAGAAAGGCAGTTGTTTCCCTTTGACCCGTCATGAATTAAAGGATCAGGTTCAGCACGACCATTTCACCGACACTGTGTCGGGGGCTCTCAGCTATGCCGCTTCGCACCGTCAGAAGCTCATCCGCTGGGGTGTGCTGGCCCTTGCGGTGCTCGCTCTAGTAGGTGCTGCCTTCTGGTACGCCTCATACCGCAATTCGGTCCGCCAACAGGATTTGGAAACGGCTTTCGAAACTGTCGATGCCCCGGTCGGCGCTGCCAATCCGGCTAACCCGGCGGCCAAGACCTTTGCGACTCAGGACGCCAAGACAAAGGCTTCGATCAAAGCACTCTCGCAGGTAGTTGCCAAAGACGGCGGAACGCCCCAGGGATTGACGGCCCAATATTATTTGGGAACACTGAAAGCCCAGAGTGGGGATGCGCGCGGAGCTGAATCGGATCTGAACGCTGTAGCAAATTCCGGCAATGAATGCGCACCGCTCGCCAAGATTGCGCTGGCTCAGTTCTACGCAGGCGAGAGCAAGCTGTCCCAGGCGCAGACGCTGCTCCGGGATTTAGCCAACCACCCCAGCGCTCTGGTTTCGAAGGCGCAAGCGCAGATCCTGCTCGCTCGCCTCGAAGAAAATACTAATCCTCAAGACGCCAAGAAGATTCTGCAATCCTTAAAAGGCCCGAAGCAGGATCCTGCCGTGTCGCGTGCCGTCGACGAGATGTCTGCACAGCTCACAAAGTAGTAGCTTCATTGATGCTGGGCCGACTCCGCTTAGGACCGCAGTCTGTGCGCGGACGCCGCTTCCCCGAGGCGCCGCACCCCTATCGCAACGACTTCCAACGCGACCGCGACCGCATCGTTCACGCGCGGGCCTTTCGCCGGCTGGAAGGGAAGACGCAAGTCTTCGCCGCTGGATTCTGCGATCACTTCCGCAACCGCCTGACCCACACGATTGAGGTGTCGCAAGTTGCCCGTACAGTGGCCGTCGCGCTGCAGTTAAATGAAGAATACACGGAGACGTTAGCCCTTGCACACGACCTAGGTCATCCACCCTTCGCTCATGTGGGCGAGAGAGAGCTGAACCGGCAGATGCACCGCTTTGGCGATTCATTCGAGCACAACCGCCATGCCCTACGCATTGTCGATATTCTTGAGCGCAGGTACGTGCGCTTCGACGGGCTTAATCTCAGCTTTGAAGTGCGCGAAGGCATTGTCAAGCATTCGCGCGAAGTACCTTTCGATGCCGAGCCGGAGCTGCTGGAGTTTCTTCCCGGGCAGCGTCCGCCACTCGAAGCCCAGTTGCTCGATTTAGCCGACGAAATTGCTTACAACACGGCGGATACCGACGACGCGTTCGAGGCCAAGCTCTTTTCGCTCGACCAAATGGCCGCCGCCGTGCCCGCCTTTGCGGAGTTGGCCGAACAAGCCGACACACAATTCCCCGGAGCTTCCGATCACATTCGTTTTTGGGAGATTCAGCGGCAATTAATTAACATCCTGGTGGGCGGCCTGATAGAGGGCACCACCCAAGCGGCGGCCGCCGCGGGCGTCGAAACCTTGGACGACGTGCGGGCCCTTCCTTACCGGCTGGCGCGGTTCACTCCGGAAGCAGCCGAGATCAACAAGCAGATCAATTCAGTGCTTGTGGATCGGGTCTACTCTTTTGCCCAACTGGTCCAGGATCGCAGCGCGGCTGTAGAACGATTGGCGGAGCTCTTTAGCTTCTTTCTAGAACATCCCGAACGCGTCTCAGCGGGATGCCGGGAACGTTTGAATGAAGAGCCCGTCCATCGCGTAGTTTGCGATTACATTGCCGGCATGACCGATTCTTACCTCACGCGCACTCATAAGGAACTGGTGGGCGAATCAGTCGCGCGCGACTGAGTTGGACAGCTCCGCCGCCCGCACCACGTACATCTTTTCAATCTGGCGGCAAATCTCCCGGGCCACCCGGTCCGCCGTTTCGTCTTCGTCCAGTTCCACTTCCACCTTGATATACAAATCTACTCTCTTCATCGCTAGATCCGCTTTTCAATCATGCGTTTTTCTACGTTCGTGATACGTTCTTCGAGTGCAGCCAAGCGTTCATCGCTAGCTATATTTGAGGTTCCCCAGATCGGCTTTCATGTGCCGGAAGCGGGTAGTTTGGGCCTGCTGATAGTCGGCAAAAGCCCGCAGCAGTCGCGTTTCCACATCGTGCGTGCGCTCGTCAATGTGCTCCCGGAGATCCTTCAACCCTTGGGTTAGCGCCTGGAACAGGTCGGCTCTGAACGCCTCCAGTTCGGCTTTCAGTTCAGATTTAGTGAGGGGAGAATCTTCGGGCATGGCAGTGGACTTCTTACATTTTCGCCCATCAGCACATTTGTTGACAACTGCCACACTTGGTTGCAACGCCGCCCTGAACCAGATACTAGTGTCGTGTTTCCAAAGTGCCTTTACGTACGCTGGGCCGCCTCAGAGCCGTGACCAGACGATGGCGAGTATTACCCGCAACTGCTGCTGGCCGAGGCGCGACAGTCATGGAGCGCTCCAAACTACCACTCTTCTCGCTGGAACCGCGTAGGCAGGAGTGGTGAACAAACTTCAGAAACACCACACTAGTGGATCAGATACTAGTACTGATGAGTAGCGCACGCCGCACGCCCCGCCCCAATGCCTGAACCTCTTCTATGCAAAATTTGCGGAAAACGGCGCGCTAAACGCGCTTGTCCCGCTGTACACGGCGATATCTGCACTCTGTGCTGCGGCGCCGAACGCGAAGTTTCCTTCTCCTGTCCGCTGGAATGCGAATACTTGCGGGAGGCGCACCGGCACGAGAAGCCGCTTGCCGCCCCGGACGACCAAATATCGAACCCGGACATCACGGTCACGGAAGAATTCATTCGCGATCACGAAGAGCTGCTGCTGTTCTCAATCTACTCGCTGGTCGAAGCCGCGCTTCGAACACCCGGCGCAATAGATGCAGACGCGATGGCAGCGCTCGCGGCCCTGATTAAGACGCATCGTACGCTGGAATCGGGGCTGGTTTACGAAACCAGATCGGAGAATGCAGTGGCAGCCGGAGTGCAGCGCCTGTTCGCGGCTTCCTTATCCGATTACCAAAAGGTGCGAGAAGAGCGCGAAGGGTTGCCTTCCGTCCGCAACGCGGACATCCTGGCTATTCTTGTATTCCTGCATCGGGTAGGCCAACAGAATCAGAACGGGCGTCCCCGCGGACGCATGTATCTCGACCTGCTGCGCCACATGACTCCGGGTACTGGCCCAGGAGTCGAAGAGCGCGCTCCAAGCATCATTCTATAAGGGAGGGATTCAATCTGAAGGCCAAACTGCTTGGGTCAAAGGAGCTTGCCCCGGAAGTTCATCACTTCGTGTTCGAAGTCCCCGGAGTGCAGGACTTTTCGTTTACCCCCGGCCAATTCATATCGATCTTAGACCGTGAGCACGGCAAGGAGGTCACGCGGGCGTATTCCATTGCCTCTCCGCGCGGCGGCAACCGCTTTGAGCTTTGCCTGAACCGCGTTCCCGATGGCATCGTGTCCCCCTGGCTCTTCGATCTGCAGCCCGGCGCCGAGGTCGAAATGCACGAACCCCTCGGCTACTTCACTCTGCGCCACCCTGGCCATCGTGCTGTCTTCGTCGCCAACGGCACGGGAATCGCTCCCTTTCGCTCCATGCTCCTCGATTATTTACCTCGCACTCACTTGGAGGTGACGCTACTCTATGGCGTGCGTTACGAAGAGGGACTGCTCTATCGCGATGAGTTCGAGAGACTCGCCGGCGAGTATGAGAAATTTCGCTTCCTTCCCAGCGTCACCCGCCCCACCGCATCGTGGCAGGGCAGAACGGGTCGCGTGCAAATGCACCTTGATGACGCCCTCGCGCTCCGCACTCCCGAAGAAGCATTCACCACCGATGTCTACATCTGTGGATTGAAAGAAATGGTGGACGATGTGCGGCAAGAGCTGAAGCAGCGCGGCTTTGATCGCAAGCAGATCATTTACGAGAAGTACGACTGAAGCCTTAAGTCACGCTTCTCGTGGCACTCTTTTGAAATCAAACCACGATTCTCGTGATTTGCACTTGCGGATAAATCTCTTTCGTCTGATCCAGGTTTGCCATGGTAATGCCCGGAAGCTTCGACGAGGCGGTGCCCGCGGCAACACCCCACCGAAGAGCGCTGCTGAACGACTCATTCCGGTCAAGCGCCCAGACAATGGCCGCCGACATAGCGTCGCCTGCGCCAATTGGACAAAGCGCTTGCACCTGCGGCGGCATCACTTCCAAAACACCTTCCGATGAGGTCGCGGCAATCACGCCACGGCTTCCCAGCGACAGCACTACCGATTTTGGACCCAGCGCCTTGATGCGCACCACCGCATCAATCAGCTGCGAGCGGGTAATCAGGGCGGTGTTCAGCAGGCGCTCGGCCTCCGACTGATTCGGCTTCACAATCGTCGGCTGCGCCTCCAGCCCATACAGCAAAGGATCGCCATCGGTATCAAGCAGCGTTTCCACTTTATTCTTGGCCGCCAGCTCAATCAGGCGCGTATACAGGTGGCCGTCGACATCCGGCGGCAGACTCCCGCAAAGCATCAGCCAGGATGACTTCGGAAGCAGGCTTTCGGTGGCCTTGACAAGCCGGTCCTGCTCAGCGCCTGAGAGCTTCGGACCACGCTCGTTCAGTTTCACGGAGAGGCCCTGGCGGTCGGAGATGGTCAGGTTCGTCCGTATGTTGCTGCGAATCTTAACTATCTCTTTGCCAAAACGGTCCTTCTGCAGCTCTTCTTCAAATTTGCGGCCCACCTCGCGGCCGGACGTGGTGATCGCGATAGCGTTGCCGCCGAAGCTGGTAAGTACACGCGCTGCGTTGATGCCGCGCCCACCCGCGGCCTCCGTAGTCGACTCGATATAGGCACGATCTTCGAACACCAGCCGGTCCACTGTGACAATTCGGTCGAGTGCTGGGTTCACGGTCAGCGTGAGGATCGATTTGCTCATTTGAGGCGTGGAATTTCAGGGTAGCAACGTGCCGTTAGAAGTGGCTCATCGCCGAAACCGGCCACGGCTCTTAAGGAACGAACGTGCTCAACTAAACGGCTAAACCAGCCAGCCGAACAAACCAGCTCAACCAACCGGCAATGGCGCTACGAAGGGCGTCTTCCCGCCGACGTTTTGGCGCCCAGCATGCCGCCCAGACCAGGCAGCAACGTCAGAAAAAGGAACGATAACGGGAGACTGACAAGCAACTGCATCACGAAATCGTGTTGGCTGAGAGCCAGTAGTTTTGATGCCTGCGGCAACTGGGACCAAGCGGCCTGTAGTTGCTTCCACGCTTCCGGATTGGCGACCATCAGGGCCACCAGGGCGCACAGGATGGCGACCACCAGGAACAACCATAGACCCGTCATCCAACCCAAGCGAGCTCCGGCCGCAGTAGAGAGCGGTTCATCGGATTGACGCCGGTACACCCGGGCCGCAATGAAGCCCGCGCCACACAGCACCAGCGGCGCCAAAGGCGGTATCAGAAGGCTGATCGCCATAAGGCCAACCAGAGCTCCTGCGGCCACGAACAGACTCACCAGAACCGCACGCGAGTTTCTGAACGAGATGCCTGGGGTCGCCACCCCGGCAGCGGCCATCCCAGCCGATTGAACAGGCCCGGGCGCAGCTTCCGGCGCGCTGCTGCGAGCGATATCGTCTTCCCATTGAGGCTTGCCGCATTTATGGCAGAATCGCGCGTCATCGGGAAGGACGGCTCCGCACGTACAGCGTTGTTCCACCTCTCTAGTTTAAGGCCTTTACAGCTCTTTTACGAAAGGAACCCACGCGGGCTTCTACCGGACCGACTCAAATTATCAAACGAACCCCCGAAAATAGCGTCGTTTTTAAGTGGCCGGTAAGATGGCTCAAGAGACCCTGGATGCCGAAACCCAACCTGCTGGTTGTCTGTCCGCCCGATCACTACGTCCTAAGGAACCTGGAGCCGCTGCGTGATTCGGCTGATATTTCAGTAGGCGACGATCCCCAGATACTGGACCGCGCGGCGCCGGCGGCGGACATCATCCTGTATTCGGGTCTCACCGGCAAAGCCGCGCCCTTCCGCGACGTCTGGGAACGCGCAATAAATGTAAAGTGGGTCCATTCTCTTTCCGCCGGCGTCGAAAAACTGCTAATCCCGGAGTTTGCCCACAGCCCGGTTCCACTCACCAACGCACGCGGCGTTTTTAAAAGGTCACTCGCCGAGTTCGTAGTGCTGGGCATGTTGTATTTCTACAAGCACGTTCGCCGGTTGGTCGAGAATCAACGCAGTCACCGCTGGGACGACTTCACGGTCGACTGGCTACCCGGAAAGATCATGGGCGTCGTGGGCTACGGCGAGATTGGGCGGGAGTGCGCAAGCTTGGCGAAGGTGCTGGGGGTAAAGATCTATGCCACACGCCGCAAGCCGGAGCTGTCGGCCGCCGATCCTATCCTCGACCGTGTATTCGCCGCAAGCGAGTTGCACCAGATGCTGAAGCAAGTGGATGTCGTGGTCGCCGCGGCGCCACTCACGCCCGATACCCGGCACATGCTCAGTGGGCCCGAGTTCGAGGCTATGAAGCCATCCGCGCTGGTCATGAACGTGGGGCGTGGGCCCGTCATTGACGAGCCGGCTCTGATCCGCGCCCTTCAGCAGAAGCGAGTGGCGGGCGCGGCGCTCGATGTCTTCGAAGAGGAACCCCTTGCCCCGGACTCGCCGCTTTGGGACATGGAAAACGTACTGATCTCGCCCCATTGCACCGACCGCACGCGCGATCCGGATTGGCTCGATCTCAGTGCCCAATGCTTCGTCGAGAACTTCGGGCGGTTTGTCAAAGGGCAGCCGCTAATGAATATAGTGGACAAGAAGGCAGGTTACTGATGAACGTGGATGTAGCGGAAGCAACGGTTACTCTCGACGATGTGATGGCCGCGTCCCAGCGGGTAAAGGTGCTCGCACGCGTAACGCCGATTCTTACATCGCGACTCTTCAACGAAGCCTCCCGCACGCAAGTGTTCTTCAAGTGCGAAAACTTTCAGCGCGGCGGCGCTTTCAAGATTCGCGGCGCAACGAACTTCATGGCGGCGCTTACCGCCCAGGAACGCCGGCGTGGCATAGTCACTTCTTCGTCGGGCAATCACGCGCAAGCCGTTGCCATTGCGGCCGCCCACTTCGAAGTAGCGGCAACCATCGTCATGCCCACTGATGCGCCCAAAGCAAAACTCGCTTCGACCAGGGCATACGGACCGAAGATCGTCTTATTCGACCGCCAGCGAGAGAACCGCGACCAGATCGCGCGACGTATCGCGGAGGAGACCGGAGCAATCACGCTGCCCGCTTACGATCATCCCTGGGTGATTGCCGGGCAAGGCACAGCAGCGCTCGAGATGCTGAGCCAGCAACCGGAGCTGGACGCGATAGTGGCGCCATTGGGTGGCGGCGGCCTGCTTTCGGGAACCCTCGTTACCGCCAAGGCGCTACGTCCCAACATGCGCATTTTTGGCGTTGAGCCGGAACTGGCCGACGATTGGTATCAATCGCTGCGAGCGGGAAAGCCGGTTGAGATTGCGCCGCCTCCCACCATTGCCGATGGCCTGCGCACCCCTGTGCCGGGCAACGTCACGTTCCCATTGGTGCGGTCGATGGTTGATGATGTCTTGCTGGTCACAGAGGAGGAGATCAAAGCCACGCTGCGATTCCTGCTGACACGCATGAAGATGCTGGTCGAGCCCAGCGGTGCGGTAGCGGCTGCCGCGGTTCTGCATGGCAAGCTGCCACCTGGCATACGGTCGGTGGGCGTACTGGTCTCGGGCGGCAATGTGGACTTGGATGCGCTGGCCATCATCTGTGGCGAAGCAGAGTAGCGCCAGTGCCTGAGAATCCTTGGCGCACGAAGCGCTCCCGGATGGTTTATGAGAATGCTTGGATCCGCGTAAGGGAAGATCACGTCATCCGGCCCGATGGCGGCGATGGAATCTACGGCGTCGTAGAGATCAGGCCCTCAATCGGCGTGGTGGCGCTGAGCGACGCCGATGAAATCGCCTTGGTGGGCCAGTGGCGCTACGCACTGAATCGTTATTCGCTAGAGGTGCCGCGCGGCGGCTCGCATGCAGGCGAGACCGATATGCAGGCGGTGGCCGCGCGAGAGCTGACCGAGGAAGCGGGCGTCATCGCGGCCCATTGGGAAGCGCTCGGCGCCGTGGATGTTTGCAATGGCGTCACCAATGACTCGCAAAGTCTGTTTCTGGCGACCCGTTTATCCGCAACCGAGATGAATCTCGATCCGGAAGAAGACATCACAGTGGAGTGGCATCCGTTTGAGGACGCGGTGCGCATGGCCCTTGACGGCCGAATCACAGAAGTTTGCAGCATGGCGGCAATCTTGCGGGTTGCCATCATGCGAAGCCGGGGCAAGTAGATGGATTTCACAACCAGCAGCGCGCGCAATCGATTCCAAGCCTTCGCGTGGGCCCTATTGGCTTACAACATTCCGGTGATCCTTTGGGGCGCCTATGTGCGCATCTCCTTTTCAGGCGACGGGTGCGGAGCCAACTGGCCATTCTGCAACGGGCAGGCCATTCCCCAGCACATGGGTGCGCGCACCCTCATTGAGTACACCCACCGGATGATGACCAGCTTGGATGCCTTTGCCGCGATCGCCCTGTGTGTTTGGGCGTTCCTATCCTTCCCGCGTAAGCACCCGGCGCGATTGTATTCCTTGCTGTCGCTCCTATTTCTGTTTATCGAGGGTTTACTTGGCGCCGGCTTGGTGCTGCTGCGATTGGTAGCAAAGAATCAATCATTGTTACGAGCGGGGTATCTGTCCGCGCATCTGACGAACACTCTGTTGTTACTGGCTGCACTCACTGTTACGGCTTGGCTCGCGAGCGAAAAGCTGGTCCGAGTACCCTGGCGCAGTGCCCCGGCAGAATTACTGGGGGCGCTTGGGGTTGCCGCGCTGGTCAGCGTTACGGGCGCGATTGCCGCATTAGGAGATACGCTGTTCCCGGCTTCTTCACTCGCGCTCGGAATGCGCCAGGATTTCTCCAGTGCCTCCAGCTTACTGCTGCGCTTAAGGCTGTTCCATCCCGTAATCGCCGTGACCGGCGCAGCCTACCTGGTGTGGATAACTACTCAGATACTTAGACGGCCCGGCAGCGATGGTGCACGTTCCGCAGCCTCGCGCGTCATCACAATTACTTTCTTCCAGTTGGCTGCGGGAGTTATCAATCTTACGTTGTTAGCTCCTGTCTGGATGCAGCTTCTTCATCTGCTGTTAGCGGATGTCCTATGGATATCCCTAATTGCGCTGCTACTCGAAGTAATTGAAGTTATAGTAAGAGAGCCCAGCGGAAATCCTGTAAGTCAACAAGCGTCTTTTGGAATCCGATCCGCTGGAGCATCATCCCAACTGTAAGACAAAAAACAAACAGCCAACGCGACCTACCGGATTGCTGAGGATGTTTCGCGCAGTGGCTGTGTGTACACCCGCTGGCTCTATTAACTATGCACGGTTCGCAAGAGAACTCTACTTGTATCTCATCATCAAGCGTTACGGATTGAAACGAAAGTGACGGGCTCCCCGCGCCTGTTGATCGTCGATGACGACTCCGCAATAAGACATATGCTTCGGATCTCGCTGGAAAGCGAGTGGGACATCGTGGGCGAGGCAGAGAATGGCTTGGCCGCGATCAAGGCAAGCGAAGAACTTCGCCCCGACGTCGTGCTGCTCGACGTCAGCATGCCCGTGATGAACGGCTTCGCCGCCGCAAGGCGCCTCAAAGAGGCGAGACCCGAGGTGCACATCATTTTCGTGAGTCAACACTTCGATGCGGCTTACGTCGATGAAGCTTTTCGACTAGGCGCAGCAGGCTACGTGCTGAAAGCTTCAGCTGTCCGGGAGTTGACGACGGCCATCCGCGAAGTACTGGCAGGCCGAAGCTTTCGCTCTGACTCGACGGGCCGGTCTACTGATCCCAAGGATGGTCCGAAGGAGCTGAGTTAGCTGCGGGCTTACTTAAATAAGTCTCTAGCAGCCTGCATGAATGCCCGTATTGGTTCGGTCATTTGCCACGACTTCGACTGTTCAATGCTCTTGAGCTTCGCCCGCTCTGCTTCTAACGCCGATTGTACAGTCACAATTTGCTTCTGGAGCTGAGCGTTTGCCAATTGCTCTTGATTGAATGGCTTACCGGGCCGCAATAGCACTTTAGTACCTATCGTTAGTAAGTCAGCTATTGGTACATCAGCCGGAGCATCTTGAATACTCTCTTCATTGATAACCGTCTCCACCTTGTCAATGCAGAATCCCGCCTCCATGATTGCGTTCAGAAACTTGCGCGCTGAATAGCCATTCAGGCGGCCGTACTCTGGCCACATGTGATTCAACACGAAACCGGAAGCTTCCGGGTGATTCGCAGCGTATTCCTTCAGCCGCTCATAAACCCACTCCGGAGACCGTCTTAGGTGAAAGAACGGTTCTTGTATGTAATCGCTAAGATGACTACCCGGGGAGGTGTGGAACCACGGATAGACCTGAAGAAATACCTGGCCCAACGGCTTCACCACTCGCCTGATCTCGTCTAAAGCGGCAGGAACATCAGGAATGTGTTCGAAGGCCGACCAGGAAAACACAAAGTCGAAGTGATTGTCCGGGAACGGGAAATGCACGCCATCGTACGCCCTGTAGGACAAGCGCGAAACATAGTCGGCCGCTGGCGCAAAGCCGGCTTTCTTCACTTGTTGGGCGGCGGCGTCTATCGGATTCCAATCCGGGACAACATCTAAGCCATGGATATGCTTGACACCCAATGTCAGCAGACCCATATCCGCCACCATATCGCCGCAACCAACGTCCAGAACCGCCAGTCCGGCGAGCTCACCGGAAAACGCGCGCACCTGCTGCGGAATGTGAACCATGTACGATTCCACTCGTTCCGTCCATTCGGGCGAAAACTTCACTCCTTGATCTTAGAGCTCAGTGATCTTAGAGCTCAGTGATCTTAGAGCCCAATCCATGCGGCGAGTACCCCTCGTTCAACCGCAGCGACAAGCATTTTGCGGCGCCCCCCGAACGCATGAATTCGCTGAGCGGCGTTTTCACCACTTCAAAGCCGCGCTCGCCCAGCCAAGCTGCCGTGCGCGGCGACGTGTCGTTTAAAATTACTTTTCCGCCGATGTTGACCGCGTTGCAGGTGAAGCGAACGGCGTCTTCTTCCTCAACCGCCAGGCGCTTGCCGGGCGTAACACGAGCTTCAATGCGCGCGTTGCTCTCCTCCGTGAACGCCCCCGGGAAGTACAGCAAGCAGCCGTCTTCTAGTGGGCAGAAGCAGGTATCCAGATGGTAGAAGCGAGGGTCCCGAAGGCGCAGCGCCTCGACCTCGATGCCGGTGGACGCCTCAAGAAAAGGCTTCGCCGAAATGTCCGAGCGGAAACCGTGGCCAAACCACAGTAAGCGTTCGCGACGATCAAACAGCGCGTCGCCTGCGCCTTCAAAAAGCACGCCCGGCGGAAGCATGTGAACATCAAAACCGTGCGCTCGCAGCCAATCGGCATTGTGAGGCGCTTCGGGCTGACGCTCGGCGCAACGGAAGCTGCTGAGCACTGCGACATTTTCGTAGACCAACGCAGCATTCGCCGTAAAAACCAGATCCGGCAGGCTTTTGACCGGCGGCAGCGTCACCACTTCAGCCGATTGCCGAATCAGGTTGCGGAGATCCGACCATTGCGAGGCTACCCGCGCGTGATCGGGAGCATGAAGCTGGCCCTTCATCCAGGGATTGATCACGTACTCCACGTCGAAATGTTCGGGAGCGCACATCAGGAAGCGGGAGCGGGCGGCCATCTCTGCCGGGCCGGTGTTCTGGGCCTCAACCTGCATCCCGAAGCGTTCGGAGGACTCTTTGAAATCTTGTAAGTCGGACATGCCGTTCAAATTCGGGCGCACCACTTACACCGTGGTTTCTGCGCGCTCACTGCGCTCCCCATCCTGGTTATCCATCGTTACTCGCGCCGACCATTTAGCCCCCGCCAAGATGATCAGAGTTCCGAAGAACGACCACAGAATAATACTGATGGATTGGACAAAGGGTGGCACTTCGACACGCAGCTTGGCGCGCAGGAAAGGCCAGGTAAGCACGTTCAAGTATTTAGAGATTTCAAGCAGAACCGCGACCACGATGGAGGACGGAATTAGGCGCGTGGCAGGGATACGGGCGTTCGGCAAGATCCAGTAGATAAGGAAGATCATCAGCATAGTGATCGGCAGCGCGCTCAACTTCAACGCCATGGATTGCAAAATGGCGCTGCCGGAGCGCGCCCCGAAGCGAGCCATCAGGAACTGTACATTCAAAGTGGTGACGCTGATCGAAGCAAGCACCAGAGCTCCGCAAATAAAGATCAGACCCAGGCTCACTACTTGATTTCTTAAGAAAGTTCTATTCTGTTCAACCTGCCAGATGCGATTGAACGCTACTTCCAGCGGGACGAAAATTCCATTCGCGGTAAACAGCAGCAAGAAGACAGAAAGCCAACTGAACGGGTGTGAGGCCGCACCCAGAAGATAGCCTTTGAAATCGACACCGAAGCCCGCGGGAAAGTACTCGTTCACCGTTTGCAGGATGACGTCCACCGCTGCCTGCCAATGGAAGGCAGACCGGCACAGCAGGATCATAGCCACCAGGAAGGGGAAGAACGAGATGAGGATATTGGCCGCAACGGCAAACGAGTAGACGTGCACTTCCGTTTCAAAGAGGAAGCGGAAGGAAGACCAGATGCTCCTCCAGAACGCTGTCCAGGAATTCACGCGCACGTGAGAACTCGTATGGAACGGGTCAGGTTGTGAAGTGGACGCCAGATCGACTTCAGGATTTGTAAGTGCCACTATTTGCTTCCCGGGCTCTGCCTTTGGATGTTAGAGACGTTGTATTCGTCACCGGAAGCACTAACGTTGAGAGTGGCCTTTATCTTGTCACCCACGTGTAAGCGGCCGAACTCCGCCGCCGATTGAACCGGGTAGTCCATTGCCATGGCTTCCATGTAATTCGGAATAGCGGCGGCATTGATATTGGCGGTTTGACTTTTGGCGTCCAGTGAGACAATCTGGCCCGAGAGTGTGTAGTGCTTTTGGGGTCCGCTCATCTCCGCCCGCTTGGGGCTGCACGCAACGGTCAGGATAAATGCCAGAAGAAAGGAGGATAGAGAGGGCCGCACAGTCTTATTTTCATCCCTAGCGGCTGTCCAGTGTGGAGCACCGGTAGCTTTCCGGCAATGAGATGTGATTATAATGCGTTGCAACATCCAAGCAGGAGGGTGAACGATGAGCACGTCAGCGCCCGAGTTGCCAACCGGACAACACGAGAGTTTCGGCGACGATTTAGCGGGCATGGGCAGTTTCTATATCGATCCAGCGGGGGCCGCGAGACGCGTACACCATAAGTGGTTCTGGGTCGGACCGCTAATTCTCGTATCGATTGTCTCCATAGTTGCCGCAATCATTCAGACCCCGCTTCTCGAACACGCCATGGAATCCATGCAGACTTCGGGCGACGCCAATCCGCAACAGCTGGCGATGGTCATGAAATGGCGGCCCTTCGCTATCTGGGGCTCACCGCTAGGCGTGGCGTTGGGTTATGCCTTCAACGCGCTGATTCTGTTTGCGGCCAGTTCAGTGCTGTCCGTAAAAGCAACTTTCAAATCCTACTTCAATCTTGTAGCTGGATGTTCACTCATCTCCATGCTGGCGTTGATTGCCGGAACAATCGTCCTGAAGACCAAGCAGGAGATTACCAGCATGGCGGAACTGCAGCCGGCGCTAGGCCTCGACATCTTCATGCCGGAAGGTTCCAGCAAGTATCTCACGGCATTTCTGGGCTTTTTCTCGCTCTTTGAGATTTGGTGGATCGTGATGGCGGTGCTAATCATCAGCCACGCTTTTCACGTGACGAAAGCCAAGGCCTTCGCGGTGGTGCTGCCGTTGATCCTGTTGGGATTGATCTTTCGCGTGGTAATGGCAGGATTTCAGCGCACCTGAGAATCCCCCATTGGCCCATGCGTTCTACAATAGGAGCGTCAAGTAGCTAAAGGAGGCTCAATGCTACGATCCATTGGCCCAACTGAACTTCTAGTCATTCTCATTGTCTGCGTGCTGCTATTTGGCGGCAAGAAGATTCCGGAATTGGCGAAAGGCTTGGGAGAAGGTATCCGCCACTTCAAGGAGTCCGTCAAGGGGGACGATTCGAAGGACGACGACAAGCACGTTTAAAGATCTTTCACGCGCCTGAAGCGTGCTCGACGCAAAAAGCCCCGCAACCCGAGCGAGGCTTTTTGCTTTGTCTGTACCTGAAGACAGCTATTTGGCGGTACTCTTTTTTGGCGGGACGATAGCGTCTTTGACGGATTTCGCCACGCGAAATTTCACTACCTTTTTCGCCGGTATCTTGATCGCCTCGCCAGTTGCGGGGTTGCGGCCCGTGCGAGCCTTGCGGTCCGCACGCACCAAACGTCCGATGCCAGGCAGGATGAACACACCGCTTTTCTTAGTCTCGCGAACAGCGAGGTCTGCCATTGACTCCATGAACTGCTTGGCGACTTTGTTGTTGACGCCAGTAGTTTCGGCGAGTTCCCTCACAATTGCAGTCTGAGTCATTCTCTTGATTTCGGCCATTTGAGCCTCCTAAGGTCTTGGTTGATTTCGACAAAGAGCCCTGCATCTCCATTGGTCCCGCCTAGCCTAAAAACAGAACGATGCAAAAATGTTTGACTTCTTCGCGGTCAACTCGATGATACGGAAGTAACAAGTCGTTGTAAAGAAGAAAACAGCAGAAAACCGGCGTTTTCCAGCGCTTTTTCTTTTCCCGAGCGCTGAAAGGCCCGTGAAAGTGGGGTCCGGAACGTTTCAGGCGCCGAAACTCATGACTTTGCCAAGGTTTTTTCATTAGCTCAGAAGACACGGACCACCGTAGCTGCGTGTCGAATGGCCAATTATTGCGGCCCTTGATGATCGGGAACATGGCGGTCTGTGTGGAGTTCTCACCGTACTTCTGTCCTCGGTAGCGCCGTCTGGCGCTCTCTCCTGCCTCGGCGGAACTCTGGATGTTGTCACGGCGAAACTTCTCGACATCCCAGTTCGCCTTTGTTACCATTCCTAACAATCTGAACCGCTGGCCGCTCCAGTCAACCCGGCCAAGTGTTCGTCGCTTCTCTTACGCTTAGCAGATCAATTACCAGGACAGGTGTATGCGTACTTACAGGTGCCTTCGGACTTGCAGGCAGCAAGCTTCTTTGCTTCTTTTGTTGGTGAGCGGTGTGGCGTGCCTCTTCGCTGCACCGGTCGGGAGCGTGACAGGAACGGTGAAAGACGCTTCCGGCGCCGTCATTCCGAAATTGAAACTGGTGCTGACAAATACTCTGACGAACCGGCATTTTGAGACAACCAGCAGCAGCTCCGGCGCTTACGAGTTCGTGCAGCTGGAGCCCGCACAATACAGGCTTTCCGCCGAGGCCGCCGGGTTCAAGAAATCCACCATAGAGAATGTGCTGGTGCAAGTGGACCAGGTAACGCGGGCCGATATTTCGATGGAAGTGGGTAGTGTGAACGAAACCGTGGAGGTGGCGGCGGCGATTCCGCTGATCGAAACGGACCAGAATACCCTTTCGAGCGTAGTGGATTTGCGAACAATTTCTAACATGCCGCTGAATGCCAGGCAGTTTTTGGATTTGGCGCTGCTCACGCCGGGGGCGCTTCCCGCGGCCACCGGAACCCAGGGCGGCGGTTTCAATGTGGGAGGAATGCGGTCACAATCGAACAACTTCCTCATTGACGGCATAAGTAACATCGACACGCAGATTAATTCGGCACTGAATAACTTCCGGATTACCGATGCGGTGGAAGAGTTCTCAGTGCAGACGAGCGTTGCGCAGGCAGAGTTTGGGCGCGGCACGGGCGCGCAGGTGAACGTCGTGACCAAGAGCGGGACCAATAGTTTTCACGGGTCGGCTTTTGAATATCTGCGGAACACGGATTTTAACGCCGCCGATTTCTTCGCCAACAAGAATGGCGCCGGACGCAGTATTTTGAAACGGAACCAGTATGGGGCCACGTTGGGCGGTCCCATTATCCACAACAAGACGTTTTTCTTTCTCTCATGGGAAGGATTCCGGCAAGTGGCGCCGACGGTGAGCAGTACGCGCGTGCCGACGGCGGCTGAGCGCGCGACGGTAACAGATCCCATTTCAAAGCGGCTTCTGCAATACTGGCCCAACCCGAATACCCCCAACCCGAATTCCTCCATCAACTATGTAGCGAATATTCGCAGCGTGAACAACGACGATACCGGGCTGGTGAAGATTGACCACACATTTAACGAAAAGGACCGGTTGAGTGGGCGATGGATCAAATACCTGGGAACTTCGGTGAGCCCGGGCGCAATACCTGCGACGGGCGGAATCTCCAATGCCCCGGTAAGTTACTCATCCGCGCTGAATGAGGTGCATAGCTTCTCGCCCAATTTCTTAAACGATTTCCGATTTGGATTCTCGCGCAACCGCACCATGTTCACGGTGCAGGATAACGTAAACGCGTCAACGCTGTTCACGGATGCCAATGGGACACCGCTGCCGGGTATTGTTAATGCCAGTGCAAATCCGCTCGACAGTGGCTTGCCTACCGTCAATGTGCAAGGCGGATTTGCTTCGCTCGGCAGCACAAGTAACATGCCGCAGGGGCGCATCACAACCACTTACGAGTTGTTTAATAACATGTCGATGATTTCCCCCTTCGGATGGACTCGTCACTCATTTAAATGGGGGATCCACGTGCGGCGAGAGGACGCAAGGCGATATCTTGACAGCAGCGCGCGTGGGGTATTTACGTTTTTGAACTTCAGCGATTTTGCTGCTGGCTTGATTAACACCTCTTCCGAACGCAGCGGCACGACCCTGGCGTATTTCCGGCGCTATCCGTGGGATGGATTCTTCCAAGACGAATTTAAAATTACACCTACTCTTACCCTTAACTATGGTTTGCGGTATGAGTATCCTTCAGCAATAAGCGAACTAAGGGACCATGGGTCCAATTTTGTTCCGGGTGCGGGGATTGTGCTGCTCGGCACGAATAAGCTGCTACAGATCGATCCAGCTCAGACGGGACCCGCTTCACTGGTTTATCGGCAGGCGCCCTTTACACTGCCTTCGAGCGGGGTTTTCTCGGATAAGAACAACTTCGCGCCGGTATTGGGCCTTGCTTGGTCGCCGAACTTTGTGGGCAAGCCGGGAAGCACGGTGATTCGCGCCGGAGTTCGTTCAGGGTATGACGATATTTTCAATAACATTCCCGCCAACCAGGCGCTGAACCCGCCCGCAACGCTGGTAACTTCCCAAACCGCCAACGTGACACAGCCGGGTAAGTTCGATTATGCGACCGCGCTTTCGCAGAACCGCAGCTTTCTCTCCAACTACAACAGCCAGAGGCCGGGACATCCTACCGCCGGAGTGCTAAGTTTCAACGCTGTAGATCCGAACATCCGCAGCGCTTACTCCTGGAACTATAATGCCGGCGTGCAGCAGTTACTAACACCTAATGTCTCTGTTGAGGCCGATTACATCGGGAGTGAGGGGCACCGGCTCGGAATCTATGTGGATGCCAACGAGCCTATCGTGCAGGTGAATAATCCGAACGTGCGGGGTCCGCTGGCGCCCAATCAACAATTCTTTCCTTATCAGCAGTACGGGTCGATTTCGCAAGGCAAGTCTATCGGAAATTCGAATTACAACAGCATTGTTATAACTTCGAAGTACCAGGGGGAAAAAGGTATCTTCCTGCAAGGATCTTACACGTACGGGAAATCGTTAGATTACAATTCTTCGTACTTCGGATCCTCGGGCGAGAACGGCGCGCCGGCTGACGATAGGAATTTACGGCTCGAGTACGGGCCGTCCTCTTTCGATATACGGCACCGGTTCGTGGCGGTTTATGTGATAGATGCACCCATCGGCCCTGGCCATCGATTGTTGGGATGGAATAACGCTGTGTCGCGTGAGTTGTTCGCCGGCTGGACCGTTTCGGGCATTACGACCTTACAGTCGGGCGCGCCATTTACGGTGTACACGGGAGGCGCCGATTATAGCGGTTTCAATCAGTTCAACGATCGGCCCAACGTCACCAGATCGGGACCGTTGCCACAGCAGAATCGCAACCCTGGCGCCGCGTTCGATACCACTTACTTTGCGTTGCCGGGACCAGGCACCGTGGGCACTTCAGGACGGAATCAATATTATGGTCCGGGGCTGGCGAACTATGATTTTTCGACGGCCAAGGATATTGCGCTGTTCCGGAGCCGCGAGCAGCCCATAAAACTCCAGTTCCGCGCGGATTTCTTCAACATCTTCAATCACACGAACTTCGCCAATCCAATAGCGACGATGAGCAACTCCAGTTTCGGTAGGATTGTGCAGACGGTGGGGAGCGCGGTCGCGACTTCGGTCGGGACTACAGGCGGTGCGAATGGAGGACCGCGGCTGGGGCAGTTTTCACTTCGTTTGATCTTCTAGGAGTTCCTTGGAGGGCGTCCCTCGGCATGGCTGCTTCCGCACCATTGCTTTCCCCGGACGCGTGATGAACCCGCTGCGCGAAGCCCACTCACTTATGATGGGGCTGTGCCTCGCCTCCACAGGGAGGCGTGTTTGAAGACAACGCCCGGGTGGCGAAATCGGCAGACGCAAAGGACTTAAAATCCTTTTTCGCGCAAGCGGAGTGCGGGTTCAAGTCCCGCCCCGGGCACCACTTAGCTGGCTTTAACCGCGAATGTCTTAAACAGCGCACAACGACCGGCAATCCGATTCTTTCGTGAGAACCAACCCCGCTAAAACCTGCTCTCTAAAACGCGCCGTATCTCCGCCGCTCCTGCTCCGAATTTGCCTTGCTTCCGCATTCAACTCGCCTGCTACCCTGAACCCAAATGGAAATTGTGAAGGTTGTTGGAAGAGAGATTCTGGATTCGCGCGGCAATCCAACTGTCGAAGCGGACGTACACCTGGCGGATGGCACAATCGGTCGCGCCGCCGTCCCCTCCGGCGCTTCCACCGGCGAACATGAGGCTGTTGAACTGCGCGATAACGAGAGAGGCCGCTATCTCGGTAAAGGCACCCAGAAAGCGGTCGAAAACATCACCAAGCTGATCGGTCCTGCCCTGGCCGGCATGGATGCTTCCAACCAGACGATGGTCGACCACACCATGATTTCGCTCGATGGCGCCGCCAACAAAGCGAAGCTCGGCGCCAACGCGATTCTGGCCGTCTCCATGGCTGCCGCCCGCGCTTCCGCTGAATCGGAGATGACCCCGCTTTATCGTTATCTTGGCGGCGTCGGCGCTCGCGTCCTGCCCGTTCCCATGATGAATGTCATCAACGGTGGCGCCCACGCCGACAGCTCCGTCGACCTCCAGGAGTTCATGCTCGTTCCCGTCGGCGCCGACAAGTTTTCCGAAGCTCTCCGCATGGGAACCGAGACCTTTCACACCCTGAAAGCGGTTCTCAAGAAGCGCGGCTACTCCACAGCGGTGGGAGACGAAGGCGGCTTCGCACCCAGCCTCAAATCGAACGAAGAAGCGCTCGAAGTCTTGATGGAAGCCATCGACCAAGCCGGCTACCAGGCGGGTAGCCAGATTGCCATCGCCATTGACCCGGCCTCCAGCGAATTCTACGACAAAGACAAAGGCAAGTATGTCTTCAAAAAGTCCGACAAGAGCGAGAAAACCCCTGAGCAGATGGTCGACTTCTGGGCCAACTGGGCCAAACTATACCCCATCATCTCGCTCGAAGACGGCATGGCGGAGGACGATTGGCAAGGTTGGAAACATCTCACCGATGTCCTTGGCAAGCACATCCAGCTGGTCGGTGATGACGTCTTCGTCACCAACTCCGAACGCCTCCAGGAAGGTATCGACAAAGGCGTCGCCAACTCCATTCTGGTCAAGGTGAATCAGATCGGCTCGCTGACTGAAACGCTCGAAGCCATGCGCCTCGCCGCCACCGCCAACTACACCGCGGTTATTTCCCACCGCTCCGGCGAAACCGAAGACTCTTTCATCGCGGATCTCGCAGTTGCTACCAACGCGGGCCAGATCAAGACAGGCTCGGCCAGCCGCACGGATCGCATCGCAAAATACAATCAGCTGTTACGCATTGAAGAAGAACTGGGCGACTCCGCCATCTATCTGGGCAAAAAGGCATTCCGTCAACAGGCAAGCTGATGCCGATTCACAAACCGCTCGTCCTCACTATCCTCGATGGCTGGGGCTTCTCTCCCGCTATCGAAGGCAACGCCATTGCACTGGCACGCAAGCCCAACTACGATCACCTGATTAGAACTTATCCCAATACCCTGGTGCATACCTCCGGCCCTTTCGTCGGTTTGCCTGAAGGCCAGATGGGCAACAGCGAAGTAGGTCACATGAACATGGGCGCCGGCCGCGTGATTTACATGGATGTTACTCGGCTTGATGAGCTCATCCGGACCGGCGAGTTCTTCAATAGTCCCATTCTCCTGAATGCCATGCGGAAGGCCGAGGGACACCGCCTTCACTTACTGGGATTATGCAGCGACGGTGGCGTACACGCGCAACTCACGCACTTATTCGCGCTGCTCGAAATGGCGAAGAAGCATGGCCTCCAGGACGTCTTCATCCATTGCTTCATGGATGGGCGCGACACGCCACCCGAGAGCGGCGCGGCCTACATTCAGCAGGTCGAAGCCAAGCTGCGCGACCTCGGCATCGGCAAGATTGCCTCCGTCTCCGGCCGCTACTACGCCATGGATCGCGACAAGCGCTGGGAACGTGTGGAGCGCGCCTTTCGCGCCCTCGTGCTGGGCGACGGCATCAAGTCTCAATCCGCCGCTGAGGCCGTCCGCAGCTCCTATGAGCGAGGCATTACCGACGAATTCATCGAGCCCGTCACGATTGTAGACGCCCACAACCAGCCTGTGGGATTGATTCGCGCAGACGACAGCCTCATGATGTACAACTACCGGGCTGACCGGGCTCGCGAAATCACCATGGCATTCACCGATTTGTCCCTCGAAAAGCCCTCGCGCTCACTCGTCCCGAAGAATCTCACCTTCACCATGATGACTCAGTACGACAAGAGCTTCGGGCTCCCCTTCGTCTTGCCCCCAGAGCATCCCGACAACATTCTCGCCGACGTGATGGAGAAGGCGAACTGGAAGAATCTGCGCGTCGCCGAAACGGAAAAGTATGCCCACGTCACTTACTTCTTCAATGGCGGCAACGAGAAGCCCTACGCCGGCGAAGAGCGAGAACTGGTTGCCTCGCCCAAGGTGGCGACTTACGATCTGCAGCCCGAAATGGGCGCCCGCGATATCACGGAGAAGGTTGTCAGAGCCATTGATCAAGGCGGCTTCGACGTCATTGTGATGAACTTCGCGAACGCCGACATGGTAGGCCACTCCGGCAAACTCACGCCCACCATTGAAGCGTGTGAAGCCGTTGATAAAGGCCTCGGGGACATCTACACCGCATTGAAGCGCTCCGGTGGTTCTTGGCTCGTCACCGCGGATCATGGCAACGCCGAGATGATGGTTGATCCAGTAACTCACGGTGCCCACACTTATCACACCACCAATCCCGTGCCGCTGATCTTCATGTCGAACGACAACGTGAAGCTTCGTCAGGGCGGAGCGCTACAGGACATTGCGCCGACGGTCCTCGGCATTCTTGGTCTCGAACAGCCGCACCAGATGAAGGGCCGGGATCTACGCGCCCACAACGGTTAGGAGGCCGTCGCGGTAAAAACGAGAAAGCCGAAACGCCGTGGATCAGAACCAGCCGCTTGCCTTTTCCTTTCCGGAAAGCGTTTCTCTAAACCTCTCCCCGCGCGCAACTGCTCTCCTGCGCAGCTAGTGTGGTGTTTCCATAATGCGTTTACGTACGCTTGGCCGCCTCAGAGCCGTGACCATACGATAGCGAGTGTTACCCGCAACTGCTGCTGGCCGAGGCGCGACAGTCATGGAGCGCTCCAAACTGCCACTCTTCTCGCTGGAACCGCGTATGCAGGAGTGTGAACAAACTTCAGAAACACCACACTAGTACATACACTTACAACGGGATCCGGCGGACTACCGGCGACATCTAACTACATATGGCAAAAGCAACTTGGCAACAAGCCACACTCGCCGAAACCAGTCGTACAGAACAGGTAGAAGGCAATCACTATTTTCCTGCAGAGAGCATCCACCGCGAGTTCTTCGAACCCAGCGGCCATACTACGGCTTGTCCTTGGAAAGGCACTGCGCACTACTATCACGTGGTCGTGAACGGCCAGAAGAATGAGAATGCCGCCTGGTATTACCCGGAGCCGAAATCTGCCGCGGCCAACATCAAAGATCACGTTGCCTTCTGGAAAGGCGTCCGGGTCGAGGGTTGAAGAAGTAGCATGTGGGAGTGCGCTCACTCTTCCTCACCCTGCTGTTAGGTACATCGTTATTCTTCGCGCGGCAAACCGCGGTCGCGCAAACAACGCTGCCGCTCTGGCCCGCTTCTGCACTCGGCGGAACAACAACCCAGCACGAGACCGACACAACCACGGCGAAAGATGATCTAATTGCCGGCAAACGCGTCCAGAGGCTCACTGGCGTCTCTAACCCAACCATTGCCATCTATCCGGCGCCCGCTCAGAACAACACTGATGCGGCCGTTGTCGTTTTCCCCGGAGGTGGATACCGCATCCTCGCTTTTGATCTGGAAGGTACAGAGGTATGCGACTGGCTGAACTCTGTCGGCGTTACCTGCGTGCTGTTGAAATATCGCGTGCCGAACGCCGGACCTTTCCCCGCGCATTCCGAAGCTCTCGCCGACGCGCAGCGTGCCGTTCGCCTCACGCGACTGCATGCGGCCGAGTGGAAGCTGGATCCCAACCGGGTAGGCGTGCTTGGGTTTTCAGCCGGCGGGCACCTCGCAGCCGCCTTAAGCAATCACGCCAAGGACGAAGTTTATAAACCGGCAGACGCCGCCGATCAGCTCAGCGCAATGCCTAACTTTGCCATCATGATTTATCCCGGCGGCCTTGTACATCCGCCCGACAGGCGGCAGCTCGAATCGGGACTAACCCCCACCTCCGCCACACCCCCGACGTTTCTTGTCCAGGCAGAAGACGATCCCGTGCATGTTGAGAATACGCTCGTCTATTTCGAAGCCTTGAAGGAGGCCAACGTGCCGTCGGAGATGCACGTCTTTGCGCACGGCGGTCACGGGTATGGGCTCCGGCCAACCGCGCTGCCCATCACTAAATGGCCCGCGCTGGCCACCGAGTGGTTACATACCATCGGCATGCTCACACCGCGTTAAACAGCACCTCTGAGCGGAGTGCGTCGGGCGCCATAAATCGAACCAGCAGCTCTGCCTCTGCGGTGAGATCCTGTTTGATCCCGCGCGCCAGCGGCTTGAATGGCGAAATCGTCAGCCTCGCGGTCTTCTTCGCCAAAGAGAGTTCCCACGTGCCGGCGGCGAACCCATCCGCCAGGAAAGTGGGAAGAATCTGCAAGTTTTTAGTCGCTACGCGGGCCCGGTGTTCATCCGCAATGATGCGCGTTCGGTCTGCGTGCGCCAGAATCGCGTTGTCGAATGCCGGTAGAAAGCGAACTGGTGCAGGCGTATCCTCAGGCGGCTGAGGCCCCTTCAACACATCGAACAACTCGCGCTTCCGTTCGTCCCGAAACGTCTTTAGCGTTGGCCGCATCTTGTCGAACACGGCCTTCAGCTTCGGCAGTCCCGACCAGCTTTGTGCATCGGCCACCGTAGCCGGCCCGAACGCCGCCAGGTAGCGCAACATCAGATCTTCCACATGGCCCTCGCTTTGAAGAGGCGCTTTTAAGTACCAGCTTGCCGCTGCAAACTTGCTGTCTGTGCCAAACCCGAATTCCCCATCGTCAGGCACCATCACTAACGGCAAGCGCGTTCGCGCCAAGTACCCCATGGCTCGCTCATCGGTGTCCGGAAACTCCTGCAACAGGCTTGCGCGTAACTCGGAAAATGTTTGCGGCCGCTCTGCGAAACAACGCTCGGCCGCCGCCACAATCGCTTCGATGTCAACCGCTGCTTTCCGGCTCTGCACCACAGACCGCATGGCCGCGCTGAGGGCCGGTTGCATGCTGCCGCGGAACTGCAAATAGTCCTTCGCGCTCATCAGGTGCAGCGTCGCCCGCATCGTGGTCACGCGCACCATCTTGCGCTTGCGAATCTGATCCAGAAGAGACTCGCGCTCAAAACCGGCAAGACGCGTCCACAAACCAACGAATGGTGGACGGGCCTGTTGCGCTTGAAGCCCGATCAGCCGCTCAACCGCGTCAAGCGGCGATATCACTTCTCTGCGAAGTAGCATCTGCCGCTCTAGAAAAGCCCGGTTCAATTCCTGCCTGGTCAGGATTATGGGTGTCGAAGCCATACTCGTGCGCACAGTGAAACCCGCTTAGCTCGCCTATCGCACGCTCGCTTCGCTTGGCTGCCGGTCGTTCCTGTACACCACGCCTTCCTTCATCACGAACATCACGCTTTGTGTCACCTTAATGTCTTGCAGCGGATTGCCTGGAACCGCAACTATGTCTGCCAGCTTGCCCGATTCCAAAGTGCCCACCTTGCTCTGAAGTCCAAGCAGATCGGCCGCCACAGACGTTCCCGCGCGAAGGGATTGCCCAGGCGTCATGCCGTCGGCTGCCATCAGCACGAACTCCAGCGCGTTGTCCCCATGCGGGTATACCGCTGCATCCGTTCCCAGCGCGATCTTCACCCCCATGCTCAACGCCCGTCGAACCATGGCGTCTTGCGACCGCACCGCTAAGTCCGCTTTTTGCTGAACCAGCGGCGGAAATTTCGATTCCGCGATTCCACTCCGCACTGACAGCGTGGGTACCAGATAAGTTCCCCTCTCGCGCATCATACGCAGCGCTTCGTCGTCCAGAAACGTCCCGTGCTCTATCGAGTCGATGCCGGCGCGAATCGCACGCTTTGCCCCTTCGGCCCCATGCGCGTGTGCGGCGGCTTTCCGCCGAAGCTCGTGAGCGGCCGCCACCAGCGCGTCCAATTCCCCTTGTGTCAACTGCGGCGCGTCCACATCGTCGGTCGGTGAAAGAACGCCGCCGGTGGGGCACGTCTTAATCACGTCCGCACCGTATTTGATGTTGAAGCGTACGGCAAAGCGCGCCTGATCGGCAGAGTTGATCACCCCGTCTTCAGGCCCCGACTCATGGCTCAAAAGGCCGAACCGGAAACCGTCGCCGCTATCGCAGTGCCCTCCCGTTGCGCCCAGCGCGTGAACCGCAACCAGCATGCGCGGGCCCGGAACAACCCCGCTGTTGATGGAATTACGCAGCCCGATGTCCAGGAAATTTTCTGACCCCACGTCCCGCACTGTCGTGAACCCGGCCATCAGAGTCTTGCGTGCATTGGCCGTCGCGCGTATCGCTTTCTCCGGAATCGTGCGCGTCAAATTCAACAGCCGTTGCCCGTTGTAGTCCGGATTGAACTCCATTGTCAGGTGAGTATGCGCGTCAATAAAACCAGGCAGCAGCGTGGCATCGCCCAGATCAATCACGTGACCGCCCGCCGGAATCTTCCCCCCAACAGATTGAATTGTGTTGCCCGCAATCACAACTACGCCCGGCTCAACGAGAGTATTGCTCTTACCGTCAAACAGGCGCGCTGCTTTTAGCACGTATGTGGTCTGCGCGCACAGCGTGGAAGCGAAAAAGAAAACGGCGGCTAACGTGATCCTCATGAACGACGAGCATAGCGCAGCGCCCCATCACAATTCCGCTTCCGCTTCGATCTCAATCAGCATCTCCGGGTCGATCAATGCCCGGACTTCAACCATGGTGGCGCACGGGCGGATCTCGCCAAAGAACTCGCGGTGCGCGCGCCCATACTCCTGCCATTGCGTTATGTCCGTGACGAACATGCGCGTGCGTACAACGTGTCGAAGCGTTGCGCCTGCCTGCTTCAAGGCGCGCTCAATGTTGCGGATGGCCTGTACCGTTTGTGCGTATCCGTCATTCACCCCAACGATATTTCCGCTCTCATCCGTTGCGGTAGTTCCCGTCAGATAGATTCTGCTTCCCACCCGTACAGCCCGGCTATAGCCGACAATCTCTTCCCATTTCACGCCTGACGAAAAGTTTTGCCGGTCTCCGGTCATATGTAGCATCCTACGCAGCCGGAAGAAGAATCGTGAAGCGCGATCCGCGCCCCAGTTGGCTCTCGACTGTGATAGTGCCGCTCATGCGCTCCACCACCTCTTTGACAATCGGCAAGCCCAGCCCCGTACCACCGGCGGGCCGCGATCTCGCCTTGTCCACCCGGTAAAAGCGTTCGAAGATCCGCTTTAAATCGTCGCTTGGAATCCCAATACCCGTATCCGCCACCGAAATGCGAACACGCCCGTCCGGCGAACACTCACACTCCATCCGGACTTCCCCCTCCGGCCGGTTAAACTTGATCGCGTTGTCCACCAGATTGATCAGCACCTGCTCTACACGGAAGCGATGGCCTACGATCGCGCAATTGTGGCAAGCGCTCCAGTCCAGCTTCACGCGCCGTCCGGCGGCCGCGTTCTCCACCGTGTGCACCACCGATTCCACCACCTCCATCAGTAATATGCGGCTCGGCGGAGCGCCCGGTTCCACCTCGGAATCAAGCTCCGACAACACAAGTAAATCGGACGCAATGTTGTTCAGCCGGATGGCGTGCGACAGGATGATCTCCACAAACTTGCGATTGTTCTCCTGGTCTTCGAGCGCTCCGTCCAGCAACGTTTCGGCATATCCGCGAATGGAGGAAAGCGGCGTTCTCAATTCGTGTGAAACATCGGCCACGAAATCTTTGCGAAGCTGCTCCTGGCGATGCAGGTCGGTGATATCGTGCAGCACGATGACGGCGCCGCGCCTTTGCACATCGCCGATAGCCAACGCACGAGCTTCGAACCAGCGGCCCGCCGCGCTCGGTAGTTGAAGGCGATCCCTCTCCGCTGTTCCCGTCCTTAAAACACGTTCCAGAATATTGCGCAGCTCCGGTTCCCGCACAATCTCGTATAGCGTCCGGCCTTCGGGAACAGGCGTCCGCGTGCTGAACGCCTGCGCAAAAGCGTCGTTACAGAACACCACGTTCATCTCCGTGTTCACCGCAAGCACGCCTTCCGCCATGCACGCCAGAATGGTCTCGCGCCGTGACGCCTCAAGGTTCGCTCGTTCCACCACTTGCCGCACCCGCTCCGCCATCGACCGCATGGCGCGTGACAGGCTTTGCAGTTCCGGTGGTCCGTCATCGGGAAGATCGGTTTCCGCGTTAGGCAGCGCCGCTATGAACTCCTCAAAGTGCCGCGTAGGCAGCGACCATCTCAACCCCAGCGCGAACATGAACGCCAAGCCGCCGGCGCTTACAACGGCTAAGACAGTGGCCAGTTTCAGCAGAGCTGGAGTAACCTGTCCCGTCATAAAATCGGGCCTGATCCAGACCACCGCCACAGGCAAGGAAAGCATCAGCAGACACCATGTGCTCATCAGCTTTCCTACAGAAATTTCCTTCATTGTCGAAACTTTTTAAGACCCTCGGGCTGTGCTCTCGGGCCGCGCGCTTGGCGCCGCAATGCTAACCCTGCAGCCGTCTTAAAAACCATGATTGACTGCTCGGGTGCTTCTTGCCCGGTTCACGATCGGGGCGCGTATAGCTGCCGTCCGGCTGCATGATGCGCGCGCCCGCTTCGTCTTCCAGATATTTCGTCAGAATACGGTCACGCAGCCGGCTCACAAGCCTTTGGTCCTCCACCGGAAAGAGAATTTCCACCCGCCGGTTCAAATTTCGCGGCATCAAATCGGCGCTGCCGACATAGACCAGCTCATCGCCGCCGTTATGGAAATAGAAGATCCGGCTGTGCTCCAGAAAACGTCCGATGATGCTCCTCACCCGGATTGTTTCGCTCACGCCCGGAATGCCGGGCCGCAGCGAACAAACTCCGCGCACTATCAAATCAATCTGAACGCCCGCCTGTGACGCTTCGTACAACAGCCGGATCATGCCCGGGTCTTCCAGCGCATTCATCTTGAAGATCAGGCAGCCATCTCCGTGCTGCCGTTGACGCTCCATCTCCGCACGCACCAATCGCTCCAGCCCACCGCGAATGCTATGCGGAGCAACCAACAGCTTGCGATACGATGTCTTCGCCGAATACCCCGTTAGATGATTGAACAGGTCGCTCACGTCCGCGCCGATTTCTTCGTCGCATGTGAACATCCCGATATCCGTGTAGAGCCGCGCCGTTGTCGGATTGTAATTGCCTGTGCCCAGATGCACGTAACGCCGGATCACATCACCTTCGCGCCGCACCACCATCGCCATCTTGGCGTGCACCTTCACTCCCGGCAGCCCGTACACCACGTGTACGCCTTCCCGTTCCAGCTTTTGCGCCCATTCGATATTGCTCTCTTCATCGAATCGCGCCTTCAACTCCACCAGCACCGCCACCTGCGTCCCGTTCTGGCTGGCGTCAAGTAACGCTTCCACCAATGGCGAATTTCGACCCACCCGGTAAAGCGTCATCTTAATCGCCAGCACATCGGGATCTTCCGCCGCCGCTCGAAGAAAGTCCACCACCGGCTGAAAAGACTCGAACGGATGGTGCAGCAGCACATCGCCATTCCTGATTGTGGTGAATATCTCCCCATTCGACGCGCTGGCAAATCCTTTCGGAGTGGACGCAATAAACGGCCTGTCCTTCAGCGCGGGACGTTCAATGTTCAACGCCCGTAAACGGCTCAAATCGATAGGTCCATCCACACGGTAAACGTCGTTGTGGTCCAACTCCAGATTGCTCGTCAGCATATCCACATACTGCTGCGGCATCGACGTGTTCACCTGCAATCGCACTGCATCGCGAAACCTGCGCCGCCAAACTGCTTCCTGGATGCTCTCGAGCAAGTCATCGGTCTCGAGTTCCTGAATGGCCAGTTCCGCATCCCGCGTGACGTGGAATAGATACGCCTCCACAATCTCCATTTCCGGAAACAGCAAGCGCAGATTGGCGATGATCGCCTGCTCCAGCCAAATAAACGCCAGTTCACTCCCGCGCGATGGAATCGCTACCAGCTGCGGCAGCGTATCAGGCACCTTTATTCGCGCAAACCGCTCGTGTCCATCTCCATTCGCAACAATCGCCGCGATATTCAAACTTAGATTTGAGATGTGCGGGAACGGCCGCCCCTGATCCACCGCAAGCGGCGTCAACACTGGATACACGATGCGGCGGAAGTAGTCATCCACCGCCGTTCGCTGTTGCGCGTTCAGTTCGTCCAAATCCAGAATCTGTATGTCCGCGTCTCTCAGCTCCGGCATCAACTCTTCGCGCCACAGCGTGTAAATATCCGAAATGATATTCGTCACTTCCTGCCGTATCAGCTTTAACTGGTCGGTCGGCGATCGCCCGTCCATGCTGACCTCAGTCGTGCGCGTCTCCAACTGCTGCCATAGCCCCGCCACTCGGACCATGAAAAACTCATCCATATTGGAGCCGAGGATCGAGACGAACTTCACGCGCTCCAGCAGCGGATTCGCAGGGTCTTGCGCCTCTTCCAGCACCCGCCGCTGAAACGCCAGCAGGCTCAAATGCGGATTTAGATAAAGATCGGGATCATCTAGCCGCAGAGCACTAGCTGCTGCTGCAGCTCGGGACGAAGAGCCTGGTCGTCTTCTGGCGGGCCGTGCACTTCTCATACAGGGTTGCGGAAGTCTCTTTATTACTGTAGAACGTCTCTACTTAGGTTGACCAAATCGGTCAGGGTTGCTACGATCAAAAGGCGGGGTGGAGCAGTCAGGTAGCTCGTTGGGCTCATAACCCAAAGGTCGCAAGTTCAAATCTTGCCCCCGCAACCAAAGACTTTTCCTCCAAAATCTCAAAGTCTGTTTTCCTGCCCGGTCGCTGCAGTTCACAGATCATTGTTGCCGATCGTTTTACCTCACGTTTCAAGATCCTTCCGTGCTGCACCGTAGACAATCGGTCTCCGTACGTGATCACAGAAATGACGGCTTCTTCGGGTTTGAGCCGCGTGAAGCGGGTAAATCGGCGACAAGGTGGAAGACTGCTGCTGGATTGCTTGGCGCCTCGCGCAGCAGGACTTCATCGCCCCTCGGGAAAATTTCCACTTCCGAACTCCAGGCGAAGCGGAACTGCTTCGGCAGGCGCACAGCTTGACTATTTCCGGATTGTAAAGACTTTGCCTTGCTTTTATTCCTTGTAGAAACACACCCGCATATACGAATGTTCAAAGAATTGGCGGGGACGACGGGGCTCGAACCCGCGACCTCCGACGTGACAGGCCGGCGCTCTAACCAACTGAGCTACGTCCCCTTGTATGGCAAACGTCGGAACATCAGCAGGATAGCATAGCTTTACCGAACCCGGATCCCATCAGCGGACCGTGACTTTGATCGGCAGCACATGCGTAATCTCGTAACTCCTATGATCCCTATTTCTCTCCATAGGCTGCGTGTGCCGCTCGAGGCCGGTCCGGTGTTCGGTTCCATCGCTGCGCTACCCGAGCTGTCCTCTCTGGTTCTCGTCTCGCTTGCTTTTGTTGCCTTTGTCGCCCATAAGTATTAAAAACTTCAGCTAATTTTTAATTTTTGATCGTACTATAGCCAACGATTAACCGCTATTACGGTACCCGCACTTCTACGATTATCCGCTTTAACTCAAAGGAGTAACAATTCAATTAACTCTCTCGGCAGTAGGTACTTGCAGCTTTGATCTCACTAACAGCCCCGTACGGCACGAGCCGCTTAGCGTGGTTCATCTCCAAGCCCTGTCCTGAGGTACACGGAGGAAAGCCACTTGTTCAAAAAATTATTAACAGCGTCGATGATCGGCGCCGCTGCGCTACTTGCGCAGTCGCCAGGTCCAGTTATTACAACGGGCCAATACAATAACAGCCGCACGTCAGCAAATCTGAACGAAACTGTTCTTAACACCTCGAACGTAAATGTAAATCAATTCGGGAAATTATTTTCGTGGAGCGTCGACGGCTGGGTCTTTGCGCAACCCTTGTACGCACCCGGAATCCCAATCAGCGGCGCAAGCAACAACGTGGTCTTCGTCGCCACAATGCACAACAGTGTCTATGCATTCAATGCGGACAACCCGAGTGCGCCGCCGCTGTGGCAGGTAAATCTCGGATCCTCAGTACCGGCGCCTACCAGCAACGGGTGCCCTAGCTCCAATTTTACTGGTCCGGAACTTGGAATACTGAGTACTCCCGTCATCGATCAAGGTACGAACACCCTGTATGCCGTCTCGGCTTCGCCCTCGGGAGGCGGTTACGTTCATTCAATCCACGCGCTCGACATCACCACCGGTCAGGAGAAGTTTGGCGGCCCTGTGCTCATACAGCCAACAGTACCGGGTAATGGTTATGATGCGGTAAATGGCGCCGTGAGTATGGCCCCGCTATCCACAGTGGTGCAGCGCACGTCTCTCCTTCTTAGTAACGGCCAAGTGTATGCGGGCTTCGGCAATTGTGGCCCCGACTCTGACCCCTGGCACGGATGGGTTGTCGCCTATCACGCGTCCAATTTGACTCAGCAGGTATTTGCCTTCAACAGCACACCTAACGGAGGACAAGGCGGTATCTGGCAATCCGGCCGTGGTCTCGTTTCTGATGCTTCCGGATACGTTTATTTCAATACAGGCAATGCGACCGGTGGTCAACTAAGCTCCGGTGACAGCTCAACAGACGCCACCCAAAACGATTACCCTATGCGATTCGTGCAGTTGTCGCCCGCAGGCCAGTTCGTCGCATCGTACCCGCCCCCGAACTATTCATCACTCAACACCTACGATCTGGACTTTAGTTCCAGCGGGCCCCTCGCGATTCCCGGAACAAATCTGCTGGTTACGGGAGGAAAAGATGGTGTAATCTACGTCTTCGACTCCAGTAACTTAAACTCTCCCCATCAGACGTTCCAGGCTGCCGGCGGAGGAGCCCCCTGCAGTTTCAGTTCTGATGGCTGCGACCAAATACATGACTTGGCATTCTGGAATTCCACGCTGTATGTATGGGGCTCCAATGATGTTCTCCGGGCGTATACGTTTAATTCATCCACCCGCCAATTTAACGCTACGCCGGTGTCGAACACAGTTTCGACTGGCTACCATCCCGCATCGCTCGCCGTATCCGCGAATTCCCTTACATCAGGTACAGGCATCACGTGGGCTCTTACCCCCGACAATACTGTGCATGCCTTTAACGCATCGAATGTCGCCTCCGAGCTTTGGAACAGCAATCAGAATTCGTCTCGCGATGCACTGCCATCGTCCCCAAGATTTACGGAACCGACCATCGCAAATGGCAGGGTCTACGTCGCCACCTCGTCCAATCAGGTTGCAGTGTACGGCCTTCTCAGCCATTTCAGTATCTCGACGCCCCTCTCTTCCCTGAGTGTTAATCAGGGCTCGGCGCGCAGCTTCCCATTGAATGTGACGGGTGTGGGTGGCTTCAACGCCCCCATTACTTTCAGCACCAGCGGCTTACCAGCGGGCGCAACCATAAGTTATACCGCCAGCTCCCTGACCAGCCCCGGGTCCGTCACTGCAACCGTCAACGCGGCAAGTTCAACGCCGACTGGAACCTATAATCTAATCATCACCGGTAGCGGCGGCAGTGTAAGTCGTACAGCAAGTCTTCAGTTACTTGTAACTACGTCCGACACCACACCTCCCCAATGGGCCTGTTGCACGTACAGCACAAACGGAACAAACTTGGTATCGACTTACTCTATTTGGGACACATCGTCCGGACTCAAGTCAATTCAGCCCGTCCAGTTAGTAAATGCAACGGCCAATATACCGTCATTTACAGTTGGAACCACCAGCACCGTTACCTTCACGGTAACTGCGTCCGGCTGGTCGTCGTACGCGAAATTCCAGCTAACCGATGTCGCCGGAAACATCTCGTACGTCGATCCAGTGCTGGTGGATGCAAGGCAGACGGGAACCCCGACGCCCTTTGCAGTGAAGGACGTTACTCCCGACGAGGGAATCATCACCGTCATCAACGGACCCCAAGGGCAGCCCGGCCTCAGGAACTTCAGGATTGACATTGATAGCGGTCTCGACCCGGGGCACATTCAGGTTGCGGGGCTGAAGGATGGGGAAATCCGAATCGTGAATATCACTTCCTCGTTGCCGGTAGGCGGCGCAACGCTCACCATTACGCCGTTGGGTAAGCCGGGCGGGAAAGCCGTCCTGGTCTTCGGCAGCTCGCCGGTTGCCGGACATTAGCTATCGCATCGACGTCGGTGCCCTGGGGCGACCTAGCACTTTACGTCAAAAGAGGCGGCCCGCCGATCCGCCTCTTTCGCTTTTCAACAGGGTCGCTGGTCCTCGATAACCATGCCAGTCTATCAGCGGACCGTGACTTTGATCGGCAGCACATGCGTGATTTCGTAACTCCTATGATCCTTATTTCTCTCGATAGGCTGCGTGTGCCCCTCGGCGTCCGTACCGCGCGCCATCAATGTGTACTCGCCCCGAACCGGCGCTTGCCAGTCGTACTCCCATAATCGCCACGCATACCGCACTGAAGGACCGGTCAATTGCGCCTTGTTCCATTTCTGTCCTCCGTCGGTACTCACCTCAACCTGCGCGATGCTCGATTCACCGGCCCATGCCTGCCCTCGTACCTTATAAGCTCCGCTCGCCGGCACTACTTCATCCAACATCGGCGCTACAATCGAAGCCTTCACGTGCATCTCAGTCACAGGCATCAGCGTTGGCGTGCCATTCGACCGCTCCCAATGGCTGTATTGAAGACTTTGGAAAAACCCATCGAACCGTTTGTCAGTCACCACAATACGCGCCAGCCACTTCACCGAAGCCATTCCGTACCAGCCCGGCACAATCACTCTCACAGGAAATCCGTGCGCCGGGGATAAGTCCGCGCCGTTCATCTTGTACGCCAGCAAAACATTTCCATTCCGCGCTTTCGCCATAGGCAGACTCCGCGCAAAATGAATTTCGCCGGGCGATTTCGGGTCGTCCTTGATCTCCCCTTGGTCGGCCCCCTCGAACACAACGTCAACGGCGTTCGACTTCAATCCCGCCTTTTCCAAGACCGCACCCAATGGCACACCGACCCATTCAGCGTTCCCCACCCCGCCCGACTGCCATTGCGCCCCGTTCTCTTTCGGAATCAAAAAGACGCGCCCATTTCCAGCGCATTCAAGCATCGATACCTGAGTGCGTGATGGCATACCGAGTAAGTCGCGATATCCCATCTCAAACGGATGCTCCACCGCGCCCTCCACCTTCAGCTTCCAAGCTTCAGCCGTCACCTCCGGCTGCTTAAAGTGGTTCCTGACATAAAACTGCTCGGCAGGCGTGATGAACGTCTGCAGAACCGAAGCCGGAGACTCAAGATTCTCTGGCTCTTTCTCCCGGACAATCAGCCCCGTTCCTGGCGCCGCCGCCGGAGGTTTGTCTGGAGCTACGTTCTGACCGAAAGCCGTAGCGATAGAAGCAAGCGCGCCAAGCGACACTGTGCGCAGTAACGCCCGCCGTGCAACGAGTTCATTCACGCCTTTTACAGTAGCCCAACAGGATCTCTGCGCGGAGCCCAGCCCCCGGTCGCTCTGCTAAGGTGTTTCCGCCATCTGGTAATCGAAGTCGTAGAAGTGCTTGCCCCCGGCCTCGATCCGGATTTTCATGCTGCCGCTCAGCCCACGAAGCTCCCCCGTCCCCGAGTCGGGCACCACCGTCACGCTCAGCTGCGACTCGCCGCGATCCATCGTCCCGCTGTGTTGCAATACGAACGTCCCTTTGTGTCCGCCTAGCGTTCCCTTTACAACCTCCATCGCGACATAGCCGGCCGATCCCTTAGTGCTCGTCAGCGCAGAAAGCATTTGCCCCTGGCTCACCGCCTCTAGTTCGCCATGGAACTGTTTGTCGATCGTCATACGTCCCAGCGTCGTGTTCTCACCCTCTGGGGGCTGCGGCGTCAGCTTGACCGCGAACGGTCCGGTGGCGTGATGGGTCATCTTCTCCTTCTTCGGCTGCTGCGCCAGCACCAGGCCGGCACAACACACCACGTAGCTAGTCAAGTACCAGCGATTCGGCACATCCGATTATCCTAAAGGAGCAGCCCCCGAAGATTGGAAAAACGCGTCATCTTGAGACAAGTCCACACGAAGGAATTGATCGACGACGCTGCCGGCCCGCGTGGCCTACTCCGGTGGCCGCCGCCCGAAGGCCGCTTCCGCTACACCCGCCGCGTGCCCCCGCCAGACCTAACGCCCTGGATCACTCCCTTCTGGATGGTCAGCTGGGACCTCCGCGGTCTCCGCCCCTACCAGCCGGCAACACTGCCGCATCCCAATGTCCATGTGGTCTTTGAGGAACGCCGTTCACAAGTGAACGGCGTCGCCACTGCCAGGTTCACTCGACTGCTCGAAGGCAAGTCCCAGGTCTTTGGAATTAAGTTCAAGCCAGGCGGCTTCCACCCCATCCTCGGAAAACCTCTCTCCACCATCACCAACCGCAGCCTTCCGGGCCGGCGTCTGCTCGGCCCGGTGGCCGGGCAACTCGAAACACTCACCTCGCAGGCTTCAGGCGAGGCCCCACTCATCGAGGCCGCTGCCTGCTGGCTCCGCTCCATCCTCCCGTCACCCGACGCCATCGCCCAGGCCGATCAGCTTGTCACTTGCATACTTAACGCCCCTGAGATGCTCACCGTTGATGCTCTGTCGGCCCGCGCCGGCATCGGTAGGCGCTCCCTTCAGCGCATCTTCCGCGAATACGTCGGCGTCCCGCCCAAATGGGTCATTCGCCGCTATCGCCTGCATGAGTTGGTCGAACGGCTCAACGCCGGCGTCCCTCTAAACTGGTCGCGAGTCGCACTCGACCTCGGGTACTTCGACCAAGCTCACTTAGTAAATGATTTCCGTTCCGTCACTGGTTATTCGCCCCGCCACTATCAGCGTCGCCTACAATCCGCCGACCAGGCTCGTTCCAGAAACCAAGGGTCGAATGCCAACCGCCCCGCTCAATCCTAGTTCTTGTCCCTGTGATACTGGATCTTGCTCGTTGTTCTTCAACACCACTTCGAAGCATTAGGAGAAATCGAAATGCGGACCGCTCTTCACAAAGAAGCAATTACAAACAGACAAACACCGGATCCGGGGAAGTACAAGACCCCGGTCGGAAGAGCCATCGTGATAGTCGGCTTTGCTATGTCAGCCGCCACGCCGCCATCCTGTCTGGCCTTCGCTCAAGTGCCGCCGGCCCCGCCTGAAATTACACCGCCAACGGGGAACGCTTTATTCTTGACAACTCATGCCGTCGGCACTCAGAACTATATCTGTCTGCCCTCCACATCAGGCGGGAATAACACATGGGTGTTCTTCGCGCCGCAAGCCACATTGTCGGTGACCTTGCCAGGTCGTTTCAGTCAGCAAGTCGCCACCCACTTCCTGAGTCCCGCGCCCGGTGTCAGCTCATCGGCGCCGCCCGCTTGTACTCTGTCCAGTGAAACCAATGAAGTGAATTGCCCTACTTGGCAAAGTTCCTTGGACTCGAGTGCCGTCTGGGGAGCAAGAGTGGCCGGCGTCACTGCCGGCACTGACGCCAGCTGTCCCAACACAGGCGCCATCCCCTGCCTCTTGCTCAAGGCTGTTGCCACCAGACGCGGACAAAACGACTTCGGCTTGCTGACCAAGACAACTTACATTCAAAGGTTGAACACAACCGGGGGTGCCGCCCCCACCGCGAGTTGTAAAGTGGGCGACCAGGCACTCGTCCCCTATCAGGCCGATTACTCCTTCTACACCACGGAGCATGGGGATTCCGGCAAAGGCGAGAAGCCGTAAAAAATAGTACGCACCAGCCAGCCAGCCTGTACCCCAGCTTTGCGCAAGTGCTAGCCGACGCCTTGCGCACACCCGTCGCCGCCCGCCTAACCGGAAATGAAAAAACGAACCCATTCCTCCGGAAGTTCGTTCGGAAAATGGCGTTCCGAAAATCGGTCAGCCTGATCTGCGCGATTTACCTCCCCAATCTTCCTTTGCCGCAACCAACAGGATTGCCCGTCCTTCCATCCAATCATTCCTCTTCTCTCCCCGTTTCGATCCTGAACTTGCCAACGGTCAACAAAACTTACAAAAAAATCTTTCGCGAGTAGAACCTGCAACTTGCGCCCTAAATCACTTCCCGCTGCACACCACGCGTGCCACCATCCAACCGAAAACGCAAGGGTGATTGTCATGGGTAATTTGCAATGAATAAGATCGAGCGCGATCCAAAGAAAACCAGCCGTTCCACCGGCGGCCCCCGCACCCCGGAAGGCAAGGCCAACTCCAGCAAAAACTCTTTCAAACACGGGTGCCGCTCCCACGTCGTCATCCTGCCCGGCGAACATCAGCAAGATTTTGACGACCTATATAATCGCTGGAACGACGCCTACCAGCCCGACTCCTCCGCCGCCGCCGAACTCCTCGAACAGCTCGTCCTCAATAAGTGGTTCCTCCTACGCAACGAACGCCGTTACTCGGAGATCGAACTCCATCTCGCTCCCTTTCCCTTCGTCAGTTGGACCCCTGAACAGCACCGCGAATATCAACTCACTCTCCGCTACAAAGCCCTGCGCGAACTCGAAGACTACCTGAAGAACCGCAGAACGGAGGACACCCATCGCGCGCTCTCTAAGAAGGAGTCCTTCAAGTCTTACCGCGACCTCAGCCGTGGAATGCGCGAGAGTGAAGACTCCTACAGCAAACAAATTGCCGACGCTCAAGCGCTCGGTCTCGACATGTCCCAGCAGAACGCCGCGCTCATCGACACCAAAGCCAAGAACCGCGCCACCCTGGACGGCCTCAGAGCCAGACTCCTCGCGCTTGACCAGGACAAGGTGCTCAAGGAAATCCCATCGCCCGCTCACACCAGCCCCAAAAAGTTCCGCATCACGCCTTTTGTTGAACAGTGCGCCACCATCAACATTGATAACGGCGCCGCCGCCATCACCCTTCATCCCCCAAACCAGCAACTCATCTCCGACGCCAGCCGGATGGATCCAAACCCTGACATCGTCTACCGCCGCCTTGAGTTCCCGCGCGGCGTGCCCGCCGAATACCCTTGGGTGACAACTGACCCATTCGCCCGCCAACACGGCGGATTTATCGTTCAACGCATTCCCTTTGTAGACTGGCTTCAACTCATTGAGCTCGAAAACGGCGACCCCAACGGCCCGCTGCACTCTTCACCCAACTGTTAACTTGGAAGGCAATGCGAAAACAGCTCGTTATTCTTTTCACGGCCGTACTCGGCGCCACCGCCGCCGCCGCCCAATCCACCACCGTCCATCTCAAGAACGCATCGGGCGCCTCCGTCGGCGCCGCCGTTCTGTCGCCCATATCGTCCGGCTCCAAGCCCGGCATCAACATCAAGCTGAATCTTAAAAATCTTCCGCCCGGCGAACACGCCATTCATATCCACGGCATGGCAAAGTGCGATGGTCCCGATTTCAAATCGGCCGGCCCCCACTTCAATCCCGATAGCAAGCACCACGGTCTCCAAAATCCCGATGGACCGCACGCCGGCGACATGCAAAACTTCACCGTCAATTCCAGCGGCAAAGTGAAAACGGATATTGTCGCCTCGAATGTCGTCTTAGGCGACGGTACTAACTCCGTCTTCACCAATGGCGGCACCGCGCTCGTTATTCATGAGAAGGCCGACGACATGAAGAGCGATCCCGCCGGTAACTCCGGTGCTCGCATAGCTTGCGGTGTCATCGCTAAGTAAGAGGTAGACTCACTTGCTCTCCCGCGCTTTCTCGCCCCGCACCCGGACGGGTTTGTCCAACTGGATCGGTTTGTCCAACGATCTTCGCTTCGCCCTCCGCCAGGCGAGAAAGCGCGCCCTCTTCTCCGCCGCCTGCATCACCGTGCTCGCCTTCGGCCTCGGCGCCAATACCGCCATCTTCGCGGTCCTGTATGCGGCCGTCTTTCAGCCGCTTCCTTTTCGCGATCCCGCTCAACTCGTCGCCATTCACAACCGATTCCCGCTGCTGAACCTGCCCCGCTTAGGCGCCTCTTCTCTCGACTATCTCGACTTGCGTCAGCATCATGAACTCTTCGCCGAAGCCGGCGCCTATTACTACCTCGATCTCAGCCGCACCGGCATCGACGTTCCCGTCAAGGTCAATGCCGTCGCCGCCACCGCCAGCCTCTTTCGCGCTCTCGCCGTCCAGCCCCTGCTCGGCCGCCTCTTCAATGCGCAGGAGCAGCGCTATCACGGCCCTCACGCTCTCCTCCTTAGTGAAGAGTATTGGCGTACCTGGTTTGCCGCCGACCCCAAAATCCTTCAGCGCTCCCTCCGGCTCAACGGCGAAATGTATCCCGTCATCGGCGTTATGCCTCGCACCTTTCAGGTTCCGAATAACCTCACCCAGATGTGGGCGCCTGTCGCTTTCTCGCCCCGCCAGTTGCAGCCCTCCGCCCGCGGCAACCACTACCTCACCATGTACGCGCGCCTCGCTCCTGGACTCACCTTCGCCCAAGCCTCCGCACGCATCGACCAACTCAGCCGCCGCATGTCACTCCAGCACCCTGACGACTATCCGCTCGACCGCCTCGGCTGGCGCTTCTTCCTTCAGCCCCTCGCCACAGACAACGACGGCGCCCAACGCTTCTGGCTCTTCACGCTTTTCGCTGCCGTCACCTGCCTCTTGCTCATCGTCGCCGCCAACATCGCCGGACTTCTCGCCCTCCGCTCTACTGAGCGCCAGTTCGACGTCTCGCTTCGCATGGCTCTCGGCGCCAGCCGCTGGCGCATCGCCCGGCAAGTCCTTGCCGAAGTCCTGCTGCTTGCGTTTCTCGGCGCGTTAGCCGCCATCTTGGTGGCCCGCATCGCCCTGCAACTCCTGCACAAATACAGTCCGCTACCCGATTCGAACGCTCACCTCGGAGGGCCAGTCTTGTTATTTGGTTCACTCCTCTGTTTGCTCACTGGTCTCGCGTGTTCGCTGGTTCCGGCTTGGACCGCGTCTCGTGCCGAACCCGGCTCGCCGTTGAAAGAAGCCGGCCGCCAGCGCACCGCCGGCGTTCGCAAGAATCGCCTGCGCCACGGCTTCATCATCGGCCAGGTCGCCATCGCCACCACGCTCTTGCTCTGTGGCGGCCTCTTGCTTCGAAGCATGATGCGCTTGATCCAGACACCGCCGGGGTTCGACGCTCGCAACGTCCTCACCATGCAGATCAGCTTGCCGCCTCTTCGCTATCCAACACAGGAACCGCGTCTCCACTTCTATGAAACAGTGTTGAATAGTGTGCGGCGCATCCCCGGCGTCACTGCCGCCTCCGCCTGTGACATGCTTCCCTTCGGCTGGGGATATTCGGCGAACACCTTCGAAATCGTCGGCCGTCCTAAACCGCCCATCGAACCTTACGCTAACGTGAATCAGGTCTTCCCCGACTTTTTCTCCACTCTGCGCATTCCTCTCCTGCGCGGCCGAAATTTCAATGACGGAGATCGCACCGGATCGCAGCCTGTCGCGCTCATTGATCAAGCCATGGTCGATCGCTATTTCACCACCCAGAACCCCATCGGCCAATTCGTGCAAATGCCATCTGAAAAGCCGTTCAAGATCGTCGGCGTGGTCGGTCGCATCAAGAACGTCGCTCTCGACACCGAAAGCCGGCCCACGCTCTACTTCAATGCAGCGCAACGCAAGCCCCTGGACATGACGCTCATCATCCGGAGTTCACTTCCCCAGGGCATCCTCAAAGCAGCAGTTCAACGCAGCGTAGCCCAAGCCGACAAAGATCAACCAATTTACGATGTCGTTCCTCTCGAAGCCTGGATCGGGAACTCGCTGAAAACCCGCCGCTTCGTGGTCGATCTCGTCACGCTCTTCGCTGCACTCGGCACGCTCCTCGCCGCGCTCGGCCTCTACGCGTTGCTCTCCTACACCTTCCTGCTGCGCAGACGCGAGATCGCCATCCGCATGGCCCTCGGCGCCAATCGCCGCCATATCGGTTCTCTGGTTGCCCGCACCGGCATGGCGCCAGTCCTAGCCGGAATTGTCGCCGGTTGCGCCGCCGCCATGGCGCTGCAACGTTATCTTGCGAGCCAGCTTTTTCAAACCAGCACCTGGGACACCGCCGCCTGGTCTACTGTGCTGCTGACCATTTCCATCACTTGCTCCGCCGCCTGCGCCCTGCCCATGTGGCGCGCCGCACGTCTAGAGCCGTCAATAGCTTTACGCGAGGAGTAGCGGACAAAGGCCCAACCGGAAAGCTGCATCGACAATCTTCGACATAAACGATCCACGGAGAAACAATCTTGCGCATGAACAAAATTATTCAAAAGCTCTTACACATCGCCACCCTCACTGCGCTCCCCCTCGCAACCCTGCATGCCGCGCCGCCCCCGCCCGAATCGCATCGCCTCACCCTGGATGACCTTCTGTCGATTGAACCCATGGGCGAGACCATTCTTTCGCCCGACGGCAACACCTTCGCAACCGTTCGCACAGGACAAATTGTTCTCCTACCCTCCGACGGCAGCTGGCCCATCACGCTAACCAGTTCCTCCGGCGCCAAGTCCGGCCTCAGCTGGTCGCCCGACGGCCAATCCCTCGCCTTCGCAAGCCAGGGAAGCATCTGGACCGTAGCCGCTTCCGGCGGTCAACCGCACCGGCTCACCCGCTCTCTGCCCGGCGAAGGCGACCCGCGCCAGTCCGCCGATCGCGACCCCCGCTGGTCTCCCAAAGGTGACTGGATTCTCTTTGAAACAGGCCGCCGCGGTCATGACGATCTCATGGCCGTCAGTCCCGACGGATTCAGCGAAAACTTCCTGACGCGCACCAACTCCGACTCGGGCAACGCAAGCTGGTCCCCTGATGGCGCTCGCATCGCCTACACCGAACGCACGCCCGGATACTTCAGCGGCAAATTGAATGTCATCGCATTCGATTCCGAATCCGGCCGCGCCCAACAGCCCGTTACCCTTTACACTTCTCCCGTTGATCGCGGTGGCAGCTGGTCCCTGCGCCGCGCCGCCTGGTCTCCCGATGGCCGCACTCTCGCCATCTCGCTTCAGGACAGCGGCTGGGATAACGTCTATCTCATTCCCAGCGCGGGCGGCGCGCCCAAGCCACTTACCCATGGTGAGCAAGAAGATCTAGAACCCCTCTTCTCCCCGGACGGCAAGTCGCTTGCCATCGTCTCCAACCGTCAAGCTCCCGAAGGAGCCGGCATCTGGATCGTCCCCGTCAACGGCGCACCGGCCCATGCCCTCACTCACTTCCCAACGCCCGGCATCGAGTCTGCGCCCCGCTGGTCCCCCAACGGCAAAACAATTTACTTCCATCGCACCGGCCCGCTCGAATCCCCTGACCTGCTCGCCTCCGATGCCGCCGGGCGCTCCGAACCGAAGTACCTAAGCCATACCTTGCCCAGGAATTTCAATGGCGCATTGCAGGTTCCTGAGCGCGTTCAATTTCACAGCAAGGACGGCCTTCTGATCTCCGCCATGCTCTACAAGCCTCACAACTTGAAAGCTGATACCCGCTACCCCGCGGTCCTTTGGATTCACGGTGGACCCGAAGGCCAGGATGGATTTCGCCTCGACGTGTGGGCCCAATACCTTGCTCAGCAAGGCTTCCTCGTTCTCGAGCCGAACTATCGCGGCAGCACCGGTTATGGCGAGAAATTCCGCAACCTGAACGTCGAAGATAGCGGAGGCGGGGAAATGGACGACGTCGCGGCGGGCGCTCAGTACCTCATCGATAAGGGCCTCGCCGATCCAAAACGCCTCGCCATTGGAGGCGGCAGCCATGGCGGCACCATCACCGCTTATGCCGTCACCAAGTATCCTGACCTCTTTGCCGCCGCTATCGAAATGTACGGCGTCGTCGACCGCGCCACCTTCGTCGAGCGCACCAATCGCAATTCCGCCGTGCGCTGGATGATGAAGATGGGCGGAACACCCCTTGTCAAGCCCGAAGTCTATCGCCGTGCCGACAGCCTCGCCCATGTGGATAAGATCCACACCCCGCTCCTGATCCTGCACGGCGAGAACGATCCGCAAGTACCGCCTTTCGAATCCGCCCAATTCGTAAAAGCGCTCGGCACTCAGCACAAGGTCTACTACTACTTCACTTACCCCAACGAGTTGCACGGCTTCTCGCAACGCGACCACCGGCTCGATGCCTGGCGCAAGCAGCTCGCCTTCCTCCAAAAATACATTCAGCCCGAGTACGGCCTCAGCAGCACTTCCACTGACTCGCTCCTGCTCAACGGGCCTACCCGCGTCGCCAACGAACGACCGGCAACCAGCGCGGCCGACGACAAGTAAACAAAGTGAACTCCATGAATTTGAGTCTCTGCGCCGCTCTCCTCTTGACCTCTGTTGCTGGAGCGCACGCACAATCCATCTCCGGACTGTGGGACGCCACTGTTAAATTCAACGACTACACCATTCCCTTCCCCGTCGAATTTTCGCAAAACGGTCCGGACTTGGCCGCATCCTTCTTCAACGGCGATGACCGCGTTATCTCCACATCGGGAAGGCTTGCCGGCAATTCTATAACCGTTGACTTCGGCTATTACGCAACTCAACTCAACGCTGTCCTGGTGAACGGCGAACTCAAGGGCACTTACGGCGGCAAGCGAAACGGCTTCCATGACTTTGAAGCAAAGCCACACCGCGACATCACGCCCGCCAATATCGCCGCGCCCGATATCAGCGGCGCCTGGGACCTTCCGAACGAGACTCCCCAAGTCAAAAACCCCAAGGAGCCCTTCCGCTTTCGCTTCCCGGATTTGAACGGAATAATGGTGTCGAATACAGACCCGCGCTTCAAAAACAAGGTTGTCATTGTCGCCGTTACCGGGAGTTGGCGCCCGAACTGTCACGACGAAGCGCCCTTTTTGATGGAGCTCTATCGCAAGTACCACGCACGCGGGCTCGAAATCGTGGCGCTCGATTTTGAGGAGCCCGAACAACTCAAAGACTTCGGCCGCCTGCGAGCATTCATCAAGAAGTACGGCATTGAGTACACCTGCTTGATTGCCGGCCAACCCGAAGAACTCGAAGCCAAAATACCGCAAGCTCAGAACTTGAACTCTTGGCCCACAACCTTTTTCCTCGGCCGCGACGGTAAAGTTCGCGCCATTCACGCCGGATTCGCCGCCACGGCAACCGGATCGTTCAACGTCGCCTTGAAAAGAGACGTCACGGAAAGAGTGGAGCAACTGCTGTCGGAGGATGCCGAAGCTTCCCGCTGAGCCTCACCGCCATGCTATGCCATGCCATTAAATAGGGTGTCCCCCCAAACTTCATGAGCGAAAAACGAATCGTTGTTGCCATCGACGGCCCTGCCGGCGCCGGCAAAAGCACGCTGGCCCGCAGGGTGGCCGAAAAGCTCGGCTTCGTCTATATCGACAGCGGCGCCATGTATCGCGCCATCGCTCTCTGGGCCTTGCGCTTGGGCGTTGCCTCAAGCGACATGCATCGCCTGGAGCAGCTTGCCAAAGAAGCTGTGCTCGACCTTGTGCCGGGCGATGGCCGTGTACTCCTGAATGGCGAAGACGTGACCGCTGCCATCCGCGAGCCCGCTGTCTCTTCCGCCGCTTCAAAGGTCTCGGCCATTCCCGCCGTGCGCCGCGCCCTGCTCGGCCACCAGCGCCGCATCGCCGAAGAGAACAGCGTCGTCATGGAAGGGCGCGACATCGGCTCCGTCGTTTTCCCGCAGGCGCAGGTGAAGATCTTCCTTGATGCCGACCCCGAAGAACGTGCCCGCCGCCGCACTTTGGAGCTCCAGGAAAAAGGGCACGATGCCGACCTTCACGTCGTCGCAGGAGAGATGCTCGAACGCGACCAGCGCGATCGTAAACGCTCCGAGGCCCCTCTCGTTCAGGCGCCCGACGCCCAACTCATCGATACCACCGGCCTCAACCTGGAAGAAGTGGAAGAGATCGTCCTGAAGCTGGTCCGCGCTAGAACCTCGAACGGCAAAGGAGCGGCCCGCTCTTCCGCGTGATCTAATTATGTGATCTGCTTATGGGAGCTACCTATGTAGCCTGCTATGTCTCTGCTCGACGTCCGCTCTGTCTCGAGCTCCTGAAGCTCGCCTGAAAGGTATAGAATTCTATATAGGTCATGAGCGATTCTGCAAAACTCTCTCATACGGCTGCCCTCATCCTGCAAACCGTTGACAATGGTTCCAGCTACGGTTTCGACATCATGGATGCCACTGGCCTGCCCAGCGGCACCGTTTATCCCGCACTTCGCCGGATGGAAACCGAAGGTCTTATCTCCTCGCAGTGGGAGGCCCAAAAGAAGGCCCTCGCTGAACAGCGGCCCGCGCGCAAGTACTATCGCGTCACTCGCGCCGGTGCACAGGTCCTTGAGCAGTCACAGAAGCGCTATCCTCTGCTCAGCAAACTTATGGCGGGTAAACCGCGCCGGTAAGAAGCGAATATGCCGGCGGATCCCCAAACGCCATTTTCGGTTACCCTCTGCAACGCCCTCGTTCGCGTGCTGGCGCAGATTGTTCCCCGCCCTCAGCGCGAGGACTGGAAACAGGAATGGCTGGCGGAAATCTGGCATCGCCGGCAGTTCCTCTTTCACGCCGGCGTTTGGAACCGGCGTGAGACACTCCGGCTGATCCGAAATTGCCTGGGAGCGATACCGGACGCTATTTGGCACTTGGCAGCTCAAGAGACGCTTCAAAGCCGCCTACGCAGTTGCGCCCGCTCGCCCTGGACCTGCTTGGGCGGCTTAGCGGCATTGCTGCTCATCGTGGCGTTCGTCTCATCCGGTTTCCCCGCGACACGCCAACTCCTCAGCCTCGGCTCTGCTTCAGGTGACGGCGATCTCCTATTCATTTGGCTTCATCCCGCGATTGGCGGCGCCGACCGCGGACTACCGCCCGACGTTGCACCGGCTTGGGCCTTGCACAGTCATCTCTTGAAAGCGGTTGCGCCTTTCAACATCAGTACGGCAAAACTCCTTTCGCCGCGCGTCGCACCCAGTCCCCTGGTGATCACAACCGAACCGGGCTTATTCACCCTACTGAATGCTCACGCGGCTGCTGGAACTTTGCCGCAAATGTCAGGTGTGGTGCTCGACAATCAGGCGTGGGTATCACGCTTCGGCTCCAATCCAAAAGTCGTCGGCACACAGGTTCGAATCGGGCGCGAATGGTATCGAGTCGCGGCGGTACTCCCGGCGTCTTTCCATTTCCTGACTCGCCGTCCGTCGCTTTACCTGGTTCAGCCTCGCATGCTCGATCCGCGGGTCATGATCGTCGCGCGCGCCCGACCGGGCGTGCCCGCGGGCAAGATAGACAAAGAGCTAACAAAGATCGCTCGCGATGCCTGCTACTACTTCTTCAGTTCGCAGTTGCGGCTGTCATTTTTGAAATCCGCTGTTTTGACGCCGCTGGGCTTCTTCGCCGCCGCCGTGCTCGTCTTAGCGGTGTTGAGCTTCATGATGTGCCGCGTGCGCGCCCACCATATTCGTTCCGCGCTCAGGCCGGAGAACAGACAAGCCGCCGCACGGCGGGCCTCTTTCTTCCTGGGGAAGTTGACCCTCGGGTTGCTGCTGGTGTTTACGGCAGGCCTCGAAGCGACGCGGTCGCAGTCGGCCATCCTTTTTGCATCGAAGGACCCCGCCAACGGCCCTGTACTCGTCTGGTTCTACATCATCGGCAGTATGGCTGTATTCTTTTGGGCCGTCGCCGATCAACGAGCCCGCTGCCACGTGTGTTTGCGATTGCTCTGCTTCCCGGTTCGCATGGGTTGCCCCGGCTGCCTGCTACTGGACTGGTCCGGAACCGAGCTGCTCTGCTCGGAAGGGCACGGCGTCTTGCACGTTCCTCATCTCGCGCCCAGCTGGGAAGAAGCCGAGCACTGGATTTCGCTCGACGACTCCTGGAGCAGTCTCTTTGCCGGAACCAAGTGAACTCCCTGAAGGCGCCGCACCGGCTACCGCCGCAGAAGCGGATGGCTTTCGCGCTCCGCCCTTCGGGTCGAGCCGCTTGGCAGTTTCCACGCGGCGCGGCGCGGCTTTCATCCAGCGAGGCCGATAGAAACGAATAAAACAAACCGTGCAGCGCCACGGAAGAAACAGAAACCCCAAGGCAACTTCAATCAGGTTCTTCCGGCGAGATCTCTGGATTTCCTTCGACCCGCACTTCGGACACCGCTCGACACGGTACCGGTTTTGATCGATTGTCATCTCTTATTAGATCCCCGCAAGCGGGGCGGCGTTGCTGGCCTGTTCCTATTAGATTGCAATTTCAGTTTCCTCGGCCGGCCCAGTGGCGATCCCCGGCGCCTGACGGAACCGCAGTTTCCGCTATACTAGCAAAGGCGCTTTCGCGGTGAATTGCCCGCCAAAGTACAGTCCAAAGGTCCTCAGCAGGAGTTTCCGTCTCAACTTATGTTTGATCTGTTTCGCAGCCGTGAGAAAAGTGTGCGCATCCTGTTGGGCGTGCTGCTTGGGCTTGTCGCCCTCTCCATGTTGTTCTATCTCATCCCTGGCGGTTTCGGAAATTCCGGTCCATCGGGCCAGAGTAGTGTAGCTTCCATCGGCAGCGAAAAGATTACCGCTGTCGATGTCCAGCGTGCTGTCCAAAACGTCACTCGTGGCCAGCAGAACTTGCCCAAAGGTCTACTCGCGATGTATGTCCCCATGATCGTCAACCAGATGATCGAAGGCAAAGCCATGGCTTATAAGGCGCGCGAGATGGGCCTGCGCATCTCAGACCAGCAACTTGCCGACACCATTCTGGCTGAAGTAACGCCCGCTATGGGTGGCGCCTTTGACAAGAATACTTATCAAGCGTTGCTTGCTCAGCAAGGCATGACCGTTGCGGACTTTGAGAATTCCCAGCGTGATGGCCTGCTGGCTTCACGGCTCGAGAATTTGGAATCACAGTCTCTCATTGTTTCCGAACAGGACGCCAAGGCCGAGTACCAGCGCAAGAACCTGAAAGTAGGCCTTCAGTACATCGCCTTCGACTCCAAAGATTTCGCCGCTAAGGTCAACAAGGATCCGGCGGCCCTCAAAGCCTACTTCGACAAGAACCGAAGTCAATTCCGTACCCAGGAAAAGCGAAGCTTCGATCTGATCGTCGGCGCCACGGCGGACTTCGTACAAAACGCCAAGATCTCCGATGCGGACTTGCAGCGCCGCTATCAGGAGGGCATTGAAAGCTACCGCGTCCCCGAACGGGTGCAGGTGCGCCATATTCTGATCAAGACACAAGGCAAGCCGAAAGAGCAGGTGGCTGCTCTCAAAACGAAGGCCGACGACATCTTGAAGCAGCTGCAGCAAGGTGGCGATTTCGCCGACTTGGCTAAGAAAAATTCCGAAGACCCCGGCTCCGCGCCGAAGGGCGGCGAACTGGGCTGGATTGTTCGGGGTCAGACCGTGCCTAACTTCGAAAAGACGGCCTTCTCGCTCAACCCTGGTCAGACAAGCGGCGTCGTCGAAACCGAGTACGGCTATCACATCCTCCAACTTGAGGCGAAGCAAACGGCTCACACCCAGGCCTTCGAAGAAGTGAGGCCGCAACTTCTCGCCGAAGCGCAGAAGCAGGCTGGCGGCGACGAACTCAAGAAAGCCATGGATGCAGCTCATGCGGAAATCCTGCACACCCCGGCACAAGCGGAAGCCATCGCCAGGAAATACAACCTGAAGTTTTTCAAGCTCGACAACTTCACCAGCGGTCAGAGCATGCCGGAGGTGAACACCCAGCCGCAAGTGATGAATGCGGTTTTTGCCGCGCCCAAGGGCGGTGTGACGGACGTCATCGATCTGGGAACGCAGGGTAAAGACGCCCTTGCCGTTATCACCAATGTGTCGCCGGCACGCCAAGCCGAGTACGCCGAAGTCCAGGATCAAGTGCTCAGCAACTACGTCAGCCCCGAATCCGCGCAGCTGGCCGCAGCAGCTGCTAAGAATGCGGCGGCTGGCGCTCGAAAGGGCGACACCCTGGAAGCGCTAGCCAAGCAATATGGAGGGCAACTCAAAACGGCTTCACCATTCACGATGGATGGGGCCGCTGAGGGCATCGGCCCAGCCAGCCTGGTCGCTTCCGCATTCAAGGGCAAAGTCGGCGACGTCATCGGACCTGTCTCTGCGCAGACGAGTCAATTCGTTTGCAAAGTATCGGAAAAGACGCCTGCGGATATGAGCCAGTTTGCCCAGAACAAAGACGCCCTGATGCAGAGCTTGACGGAGCAAAGGAAGCAGATTCAACAGCCGCTATTTCGCAATAGCGTCGTGTCGGAGTTGAAGCGGCGCGGCAAAATCAAGATCAATCAAGACGCGCTTGATCGTGTCGTCGGCTCTTATCAAAGCTAGGGACTACTTTTGCTCGGCCAATTCTTCCATTTCGTTCGCAGCCTAACCGACCCGGATCAGCTCATCCAGCTGTTGTCTACTGTACTTACGGGATGGGTTGGCTATGCCGTATTATTCCTGATCGTTTTTGCCGAAAGCGGCTTGCTGGTCGGCTTCTTCCTGCCCGGCGATTCGCTGCTCTTTACCGTCGGAATCGTTTGCGGCGCCGGCAAGCTCCAGATCGGCGCCATCATTGTCATGCTGGCAATTGCGTCAATCGCCGGTGATGGTATCGGATTCCTGTTGGGTTCTACGCTGGGCTACCGGCTATTCAGCAACCCGAACTCGAAAATCTTCCGCCACGAGTACCTGGACCGGACGCGCGCGTTCTACGAGAAGCATGGCGGCAAAACGATCATCTACGCCAAGTTCGTTCCCATCATCCGCACGTTCGCTGCGTTCATTGCGGGCGTCGGCAAGATGCACTATGCTCGCTTCCTCGCCTTTAACGTCGTGGGTGCAATCGGTTGGGTCACGCTGATGATCACTTTGGGGTATTGGCTCGGCAACATTCCGGTCATTCGCCAGAATTTCGAGAAAGTTGTGTTGGTGATCATCGCCGTCTCGCTTATTCCGGTGGCTCTGCAGGTGCTTAGCGCACGCAGGTCAAAAGTGAACGCCCCCGCCGCAGACTAGTACTTCACCGGTTACGTAATCCGAGAGCGGCGAGCAGAAGAAGAACACGGCGTTCGCCGCGTCATCGGGCGTTCCCAGCCGGCCCAATGGAATCGTCTTCACCGCTTGTTCGCGAACTTGCTCCTGCATGCCCACTCGAACCTGCCGTTGCCCGATCGAGATCTCGTCCTGCGCTCCATCCATGGGCCTGATTAGCCGGGTATCGATCAGCCCAAAACCCACGGCGTTCACCGTGACGTTATACCGGCCCCACTCTTTGGCCAAGGTCTTCGTCATGCCGACCACGGCTGCCTTGCCTGAAGAATAGCCGATCTGTCCGGGGTTGCCGTCGAGCCCGGATATGGATGTGATGTTTACCACCTTCCTCATTACGCTAGCGCCCGATTCGTTCTCCTTCTTCGCCTTCTCGCGGATCCACTGAGAAGCGGCACGAAGCAGCCGGAAAGGCGCCACCACATGGACGTCGAGCATGGCCTGAAACTGCTCATCCGTGGTCTTCTGAATCACGTTGTCCCAGGTATAGCCGGCGTTGTTCACAACAATATCGATGGCGCCGAACTCCTTCAGAAGCTTGGCGATAACGGCGTTCGGAAACGCCGGGTCCGCCAGGTCACCGGTAATAGTTGAGACGCTGCTGCGCAATGGACGCAACTTGGCTTCGGCTTCCTTGAGCGCGGATTCATCAATGTCGACCAGCAGTAGCGAAGCGCCGGCTTCCACCAATTTGCCGGCTATGGCGAGTCCGATGCCGCGGCCTGCGCCGGTCACAACCGCCGCCTTGTTCGCCAGTGAGATATCCATTGCGAACGTCAGCATAACAGAGGCGGGTATGCGACAGAAAAGCGCTTGCCTCGGTTCGCGCGCCTCGGCTGGATTGCTAAAAGAGCATCAGCTGCGATTCAGGTAGCGGAGGTGGACTCAGGCGGGCGAGATCTCGCGAGGGTAGGCCCGTCCGTTCGCGAATGTCCTGCACCAATTGCCGAATACGCTCCGGATAGGCGCCGTGAAGATATGCGCCCGCTCGAAAAGCGTTTTCGTAGCGGCGCAGGTATTGCGGGAAGTGTTCGGCAAGGAATGGAAAGAAGACACGTTGGGCAGCTGGCTTCAGGAATACGACATTGGCGCCGAATTCGTCCGCTTGAGCAGCCTTTGCGGCTTTTGCAACAGCTTCCAGATTTTTTTCTGAATCGGTAAGCAGCGGTAAGACAGGGTTCGCGATCACGCCCGCGGAAACACCGGCGGTTCTGAGCTCCGCCACGGCTTGCATACGCAAGTCCGGGCGCGGCGCGTACGGTTCAAGTAAGCGCGCGAGCGATCGGTTCATGGTAGTGACTGTCAGCGTGACACCCACTTGGTTATGCTCGCCAAGTCTCTTCAGCAGGTCGGCGTCGCGGCTGACGAGATTTGATTTTGTGGTGATGAAGATGGAGTTGCCACGCAACTTGAGCATGGCCTGAAGCACCTGGCGTGTACGTCTGAATTTGCGCTCGGCGGGTTGGTACGGGTCTGTAGCGGTCCCGATGCCCAAGATATGTGCCGGTTTGACGGATTTTAGTTCTTGTTCAAAAGCTATCGGATCCCAGTCTTTGGCGTAGATCTCGGTCTCGAAGGCGGCGGGATCATGCCTTTCCATCAGCTGATGGGTGAAGCGGGCGTAACAGTATTTGCAGCCGTATTCGCAGCCGCGATAGGGATTGATGGACCAATGGAAGGGAACGCGCTGGGAGTTGCAGCGATTCAGCCACTTACGAGTGGGCAGGCTGCGGTATTCGACACGGCGCTTTTCCTCGACAACGGAGCCTGCGGAGGCGAGTCTGGCAATGCCCACCAGAGGGACGAACTGCTGCATGGGAGCGATCTTCTCCCGTATATCTTCTCCTTTTATTCGCCTATTGTCAAGGGACCTCGGGGAGCAGCGGCGAAGCCACTGCCCCTGAGGCTAAGACGCCAGTAGCGAAATCACACCTTTTTGGCGCAACCCATTCAGAGCCAGCCCGTGTCTGCCACGAACGCCGGTCTTTTCGAAAATATGCTTCAGGTGAATCTTTACTGTCCCAGGCCGAATGCCTAGTTCCTGAGCGATTTCGCGGTTCTTAAAACCCTGTTCAACCAGTTCCATTACTTGGTGCTCGCGCGGCGTTAGATCTGTTCTGACCTGTGTTTCCACACTGGCGGCCTCGCGGAATACAGAATCCTGCATCCAGCTTCGGCCTTGCGCCACAGCTCGCAAGCATGCCAGCACGGTGTTCGTTTCGGCCGACTTGCGAACGATCCCCTTGGCGCCCGCTTGCAAGAACTTGAGCGCTTCCGCCTCGGTGATAGACATCCCCCAGACGACGACCGCCGGCACGGTGGAGCGAGCGGGCCCGTGCTCGGCCGGCAACTGGTTCAGAGCGTCTAATACAGTCTTCGCTCCCAGTCCCTTGTCGATAATCAAAACGTCGGCCTTATCTGCACCTGGACTCAGCATCCATTCCGCCGGCGACGCATGAGAGGACCCGAACGTCAAATCGTCTGTCGATTCGAGTAGGTGCATGAGCCCCTTCACCGTGAGCGGCTGTGTCTCGCAGATCGAGACCGTCTTCTTACTCTTACTTAAAAGCACATCCATAATCTGCCTACGCTCCTTATCGGCAGGGATACTCATTCACTTGAGTGGGGGTTTACTCACATTGCTCTCGAATGGGCACTTTTCATGACCCAACTAACGTGGTAAAGCAGAGAGAGAGGACGGGATCGAGGAAGAAAGCTATGGGACGATTCTTACCAGCTGTAGTGTGTGCGACAGGATTAACGCTCTTGTGCGCATGCAACAGAGCGAGCGAAGCTAAGGCTAAGCAAGAGGCTCGTGACCTGACGACCAAGATCAACCAGGCGGTGAACAGCGGCGGTCCGGCGCAGGGCGGCACCACGCAGAGTGCCGAGGAAAAGCTGAGAAAGGGTAGCGACGACCTTCGTGTGGCGGGAAAGAAGGCCGGAGTGAAGCTGGATCGCGCCGCCCTGATCGCCAAGGTTAAGACTAAACTGGCAACCGATGTGGGCCTGTCCACCGCGACTTCCATTGAGGTAGAAGCGCGAGGCGACGTGGTCACCTTAAAAGGGACGGTATCTTCTGAAGAGCAGAAGCACCAGGCCGAGGAAGCCGTGACGCAACTGAGCGGCGTCGCAAGAGTCATAAATAAGCTTGCGGTCACGCCGTAGGGACACGTTCCAGCGCTACTCCTTGAGGTTGATGGTGCCGCGGCACTTGGGCGCGCCGCAGAGGCAAGAAACCCGGTCCACCTTCTTATCGAAGCGGTAATCGATGGTCAGCTCCTCGCCCGGCCGAATGTCGCGTAGCGCGAAATACAGGATGTGTCCCTTCAAAATGCGTGAGATCAGGTTCGGTTCGCAACAGTGGTTGATGTACTCGGCGCCCGAACCGCCGACTGCGCCGTCGATGGTCCAATAAGGATCGAGCGTGAACAAGTAAGTAAACTCGCGCGAGTCGGCCCGCCGCTTGGTCTCGCGCCGGTTAATGCGCTCGCCGGTATACTCGAGCACTTTGCGGCCGACGGGAATAGACTCCGTAGAGAACACGCCCCAGCGATGAATCTTCGACCGCGCCAAACGCATTCCGAAGCAAGCGTAATTTGGATCGATGCGTGGCTTGACAAGCTTGGGCTTGCCAAGCTTGGGCTTGCCAAGCTCGGGCTTACCGATGCCGGGGCCGCCGTTTCCGTTCACTGCTGCCTTGGGGTTTGCCGACGTGGTGCTGGCCATCTGGACAGGTTAGCGGATTCTTTCGTCAGAGGCTATGCTTGTTTTTACTGAAGCTTGCTTTTCATCACGTCAACCAGCTCCCGGACGGCATCGGCGCTCTTTTGTAGAGCGGCTTGCTCCTCCGGCTGCAGCTTGATCTCGTAAATCTTCTCGACGCCGCTCTTGCCGAGCTTCACGGGAACGCCGACAAAGAGTTCGTTGATGCCGTACTCGCCGTTGAGATAGACGGCGCAAGGCAGAACTTTCTTTTTGTCCTTGAGGATGGATTCCACCATCTCGACGGTGGAGGCAGCGGGGGCATAGTAGGCGCTGCCCGTTTTGAGATACTTCACGATCTCGGCGCCTCCGTCGCGAGTGCGTTGCACCATGCGATCTATGGTGGCTTGATCGGTGAGTTCGGCAAGCGGGATACCGCTGACGCTTGTGAAGCGCACCAAGGGAACCATAGTGTCGCCATGCCCGCCCAAGACCATGGCGGTGACATTCTCAAATGAGACGTTCAATTCTTCTGCGATGAAGGTGCGGAAGCGCGCGCTGTCGAGGACGCCGGCCATGCCGATCACGCGTTCGCGCGGAAAGCCGGAAACCTTCAGCGCCGTCCAGCACATGGCATCGAGCGGATTTGTCACCAGCACCAGGATGGCGTTCGGAGACTGTTTGGCGGCTTGCTCGGTCGCGCTCTTGACAACCTCGTAGTTCGCCAACAGCAGATCGTCACGGCTCATGCCGGGCTTACGCGGAAATCCGGCGGTAATGACGACGATATCGGAGCCCGCAGTTTCCTCATATCCGTTTGTGCCGGTGATGCGGACGTCGTACCCTTCGACGGGCGCCGACTCGAGCATGTCCAATCCCTTGCCCTGAGGCACGCCTTCGACGACATCGACTAATACGACGTCGGCCAACTCCTTCGCCGCTATTTTCTGGGCCGTATTTGCGCCCACGTTGCCGGCGCCGATCACCGTCACTTTTCTTCGCATGATGTTTTAGAGATCCGCAATCAAAACCCGCAGTATAGCAACCGGGACAGCCGGCAAAACAAAAGGGCGCCGGCCGAAGCCGATGCTCTTTTCTACATGCTGTGCTTACGGTGTTTGTTAGAAGTCGAAGCGAAGACCCGCCTGCGCTCTGCGGGCGTTTGTGCCGTCCGGGAAGCCGCCATATGCGGTTGGTCTGCCTAGAATCACGGGCGTGGCCGCTCCCGAAGAATTCACTGAGTAGGGAGTCAGCGTTCCGTATCCTGTTGCCGCCGTGCCCACCCAGTTGGCGTAGTAGCCCACCTGGTTGATGCCTGTGTCGTAAACAGTATTGGTCAGGTTGAACGCTTCGAACTGAAGAGCCATCTTGATGCGCTCCGTAAGCGGGAACACCTTGGCAATACGCGCGTCCACGCGGGTCTCAGCGTCTGTCCGCAGGGTGTTCTGGCTGAGGAATGGAACCTGGTTGGTCCCGTTGAACCCGGTAATGTAATTGTTGTTGGCGAGGCCGGGATAATTGCTCTGGACGCTAAGATTTTCTGTTTGCGGCAAGCCGCTGGCGATGGTGGTAATTGTCGAGAGCTTCCAGCCATTCAAGATGTACTTGGCAAATGCGCCGGAACTATGTGACAAAGTCGGCGACCAAACCCAGTTGATCACAAGCCGCTGACGTTGATCTAAGCTTGAATCGCCTTTCTGCTGCTGGTAAGCGCCGTTGTAGAGGGTGCTGGTGGGTTGGCTATAGAACTCGTTGGCTCCTATATTGCCCGTGCCGTCGTCGATGGCGTGCGACCAGGTGTACGCGAGGCTGCCCTCAAAGCCATGCGCGAAACGCCGCTGCAGTTGTACGGAAAGCCCGTTGTAGTAGCTGTTCCCGCCGTTGTCCACTTCATAGACGTGCTGGAAGGCCGAGTACTGCTTGCCGGCAGCCAGGTAAACAGGAGTCGTGTAGGTGCCGACCTGGGCCTGGGCTGAGTTAAAAAGCCGGTAAGTTGCCGATCCGGTAGCAGCCGGGTAATTCAGATCGCGCACGGTGAGGAACTGGGCGCCTCGATCCCACATATAGCTGATGGTGAGGCTGGTGTTATTGGTGAGCTTTTGTTCCACCGCGAAATCGGCTTGTTGCGTGTAAGGAGTGCGCAGACCCGGCCTTGCAAACTCTACCGTTCCCGCGCCCGGCGCGGCAGTGGCATTCGGCAGAAGAGCCGGAAAGACGGGGCCAGAGGCAGTGGGCGCTGCCGGATTATTGTTGACGGTGACGGTCTGAATGTAATTGGTATTGGCAGTAAAGAGCTGGTTGAGCAGCGCCGATGGATAGCGGCCGTAGTACAGGCCGTAGCCGGAGCGGATGACGGTGTTTCCATTATTCATGTTCCAGGCGAACCCGACGCGCGGCGCAATGTCCAGATTGTCTTGGGGGATGCGGCCGGTCTGCGGAAAGCTTGCCAGCGTGTACTGCGATGAGGGCTGAGGAAGGAAGTTCTTTTCGTAGCGGACGCCGTAATAGAGCGTAAGATTTGGGCTCATCCGATATTGGTCTTGCGCATAGCCATCGATCTCGTTGATGGTAGTGTCGACAATCGGGTTGCCGAAAGCTTGCGTATAAGAGCTGTAACTCTTGCCGCCCGTTCCGTAATCGAGGGCGAACGCGTTGGCGCTTGAATAGGTATAGGAGCCGTTGCCGGAAAAGATCAGATTATAGTAATCTTCCGTGTTCAGGTAATCGACGCCGAATTTGAAGTTATGCTTGCCGAGTGTGACGCTCAGGTTGTCGGCGAACTCGTAACGATTCTCACTGGGCTCGATGCGAGGCAGATAGTTCGCGAATCCGATTGACTGATTGGCCACCGATAGGGAAATGGAGCCGATGTTCGGATTGACCAAGGCGCTGTTCACCGAATCGGATTGCCGGTCCTTGAACCATCCGAAGCGCGCTTCGTTGACCATGCGCGAGTTGGCAACATAGGTCCAGTCGGCACGGCCGTTGCGCACATTCACATCATCGTTTCCGTTGCTGTTAAAGGCGCCGCCGCTGGTGACGACTGCTCCGGTCTGGATGCCGTTCGGCGAGTTGAAGTGTTGGTAGTTCAGGCTGAAGCTGAAGGAACTCTTGTCATTGGGTCGCCAGTCGATCTTGCCGAAGGCGGTCTGCTGATCGGCGGTGCGCGGCAGGGTGGTGAAGAAGCTGGGCAGAAGAGCATTGATGGCGCCGCATTGCGCGGGAGTGGCAGCGCGGATACCTGTTGACCCGACGCCGCAGCCCACCCAGCGGGCATTCGCTCCGCTTCCGGTGATGGCCTGGGAGATGATGCTTGAGACCAGCGGAAAATCGCGCAGCTGTTCTTCGGTGTTCAAAAAGAAGAAGAGCTTGTCTTTGATAATGCGTCCGCCGAGACTACCGCCAAACTGATGACGAGCTTCACTGGGGTTAAAGGGGGCGAGCGGATCGCGCGCGTCGAGAGTACGATTTCGAAAGAACCAGAAGCCGGTACCGTGAAAGTCATTGGTTCCACTGCGCGTAATGGTGTTGACGACGCCGCCCGCCGTGCGGCCATATTCAGCCGAATAGCTGTCGGTCAGGACCTGGAACTCCTGCACGGCGTCTTGCGAGACGTTGGTGGCAATACGAGTCCGGCCGGAGTTCTGCATATAGAACTGCTCGGTCGTATCGTTGCCATCGAGCAGGAAGGTATTCCCGGTGCCGATACCTCGAAAGCTCACGTCGCCAAAGGTGCCGTCCGGCACCACGCCCGGCGTCAAGAGAACGAATTGATCCACGCGGCGTCCGTTGATGGGAAGGTTGTCGATTTGCCCCTGGTCGATGTTTTGTGAGACGTCTGTTTTCTCCTGGTCAACGATGGGCGCCGATTCGATCACTTCTACTTGCGTGGTGCTGGAGGCGACTTGCAGTTTGGCCTGAACGTTTACGTTCTGCCCGACGAGAATGGTTACGTCGCGGTTCTGGAACTGAGCGAAGCCCGGCGCCGAGACGGTGACCTGATAACCGCTATGGGGGACGAGAGAAGGAGCATTGAAGATACCGCCGCCTGTGGTGACGAGCGCGCGGTGAATGCCGAGCAGTTGGTTTTCGACAACCACCTGGGCGCCGCTTACAGCAGCGCCGCTGGGGTCAGTGACAACGCCGCTAATGGCGCCCACGCCCGCCGAGGTCTGTCCGAACAGCCAGCAGGGAAGCAAAAGTAAAGCAGATATGGAAACAATTTTTCTCATAGAATTTGAAGCTTCCCCACAGTACTAATTGAGTGTTACAAAAATGCTACGAGGGCGCCACAACTCAGCGACAGCGCCGCGACAGACAGGGTTCGCGACTCTTGACAACTCTCCCCCTTGGCTGCTACTTTTGCCTATTCAGACGATGTTAACGGAAGGCTGAGAGACAACTCCATCCTGATCTGAGAGCGGCCGGTTCCACTCCCCTACGCTGGCTTCAAGCGTACCGGCAGGTTTTCCCCAATCAGGCGAGCACTTCAGCTACGGCGCGTTCCTGGTTCCAGTTCCTATCGGAAGGCGAGGCAGGCCCATCAATGTCGCACAGGGGGATTCATGACACCTTTTAGGTATCCAGAGCTGGGACGCGTTCGAAGGCTAGTGTTGTATTCAGCGGTTGCGGCCGCGAGTTTGCTGGTTGAGTCGGAGCAACCGATTTCCGCCCAGAGTGCGGCCACCGGCACAATTTCAGGAACACTGAAGGACCCCAACGGGTACGCGGTCCCAGGCGCCGGCGTAACGGTGCGGAATGTCGACACCGGAATCGACCGAAATGTCGCTTCCAATCAGGCTGGCCTTTACCAGGCGACTTTCTTGCAGCCGGGGAACTACGAGGTGATCGTACGCAAACAGGGGTTGGCCGAAGTGGATCGTACGGGGTTGACGTTGCAAGTCGGCCAGATCCTTTCGATTGATCTTTCCTTGCCGCTCAGGGCGGTGCAAGAGATGGTGACGGTGACGGGCGAAGCTCCAGTGTTGGACCCGGAAAAGACAGAAGAGTCAGAAGTGGTGGATCAGGCGCTGATCAACAACCTGCCCATCGCGGGGCGACGGTGGGACAACTTTGTTTCTGCTTACGCCTGCAGTGACGACGGACGGCGGAAGCGGCTTAGTGGCTTACCGCGGGATCTCAGGCTTATACAACAACAACTCGGTGGACGGCGCCAATAATAACAACGCGTTCTTCTCCGAGGCCCGGGGCCGCACTACCGTTCCATACGTCTACAGCCTGGACTCCATTCAGGAGTTCCAGGTTACGGCGAGCGACTATAGCGCAGAGTTCGGGCAGGCGGGTGGCGGCGTGGTCAACGCGGTGACAAAGTCCGGCGGGAACCGTTTGCACGGCGATCTTTTCTATTACCTTCGCTACCCGACGTGGAACGCGCTCGATCCCGTGAACAAGGCGAGTGGAATCTATACCCAGCCCGTGCATCAACAGCAGCAGTTCGGCGGCAGTGTCGGCGGCCCCATCATCAAAGACAAACTGTTTTACTTTCTGACATACGATGGGTCGCGAAAAGTTTTCCCGATTGTCTATACAACAGCCGCGCGGCTCCCTCTTTCCTGTCCCACTGCGATAACGGCGGCGCAATGCGCGGCGGGCAATAGTTACGTGGCTTCTCTTCTGGGCGCCTATCCCAGGGCTGCCGACGGCGATGTGCTGTTTGGGAAACTCGACTATCAGCTGAATCGATTGAATCATCTGAGTGCGAATTTCGACTGGAACAATTTCCATGCGCCAAATGCGTATAACACCGCCTACACAGCGCAGAACAACTCTGTCACCGCCAATGGCACCGCGATCACGCACGATCGCATTTTTGTTGCAATCTGGGATTCGACTCTGTCGACAAAAGCGGTGAATCAAGTTCGATTTCAGTGGGGACGCGACTTGGAACAGATCACGTCGAATGCAGGCGGTCCGAGCGTCTCGATTTCGAATGTGACGGCTTACGGTGAACCCAACGCACTTCCGCGGCCGGCGTTCCCCGATGAGCACCGCTTGCAGTTTACCGACACTTTGTCCTTAACCGAAGGCCGTCACTCACTAAAGATTGGCGCGGACGTGAATGCCATTCATGAACTGCTGATCAACCTTTACCAGGGCGCGGGATTGTATAACTACTCCGGGGGGAGTCAAACGACGGTGTTCGACAACTGGCTTCTGGATGTATACAACATAAATACCGGGGCGAACACCGGCAAGCACTACACGACGTTCACGCAGGTGAGCGATCCGATCACTGGAGTGGGAAAAGACGAGTTTTACGACAACGATGTGGCCGGATTTTTCGAGGACAGCTGGAAAGCGCGTTCGAACCTGACCTTCAACATGGGCGTTCGCTGGGAGATTCAGCACGTGCCGCAGCCGCAGCGGCCCAATATGCAGACCCCGCTCTTGGCGGAATATACGACCTGGATAAACCAGGACACGAATAATTTCGGTCCGCGCTTTGGTGTCGCTTGGCAGCCGACGAAGAAAACAGTGGTGCGCGGCGGATACGGGATGTTCTACGCCAAGACGACGAACAGTACGTTCTACACAATTCGCGTGGAGAACGGCGTTTTCCAAAAAACCTACACCGCGACGAACACAAGTAGCTTCGCTCCCACTTTCCCGAACCTATTCTTCACGCCGCCGGGTCCGGCGCCGACGGCCCCATTCCCGGGCGCTGCCACGCCACAGGTGATCAACACCAATCCTTCATTGGCGGCCTCCGTTTCGCGCGGGCTGACGCAAGACTTCGTGAATCCGTTAGTTCATGAGGGCGAACTTACGGTAGAAGAACAACTGCCGGGGAACATGAGCTTCTCCGTGGGCTATCTATTCAGCCGTGGACTGCACCTGCCCGTTTTTAGGGACGCGAACGTGGCGCCGGCAACCGGCACCAGAACTTTTGACATTCTAAACTCCAGCGGCGCCGTTGCGAGCGCCATTACGGCGCCTTTCTACAACAGGCGGCTAGACCCGGCCGGCGTGGTTCTGGTCGGCTCCAGCGATGTGAATTCCTGGTATCACGCGCTGGTGCTTACGCTGCATAAACCTTTCAGCCATGGCGTGGAAGTGCTGGCGAATTACACATTCAGCAAGGCTATCGACGACGGACAAGTTGCCGGCACTAACGGCACCTTCAACGGAACCGATTACACGCTGGATCCTTACAATCAGCGGCAAGAGAATGCGCTGTCCGATCTCGATCAGCGGCATCGCTTTGTGGCGAGTGCGGTGTGGGACCCATTTGAGAATGTATCGAACCGTCCGGCGCGCTGGCTGGTGCGTGGGTTTAAGTTTTCAACAATTGTGACGGTCGCTAGCGGCCAGCCTGTGACCGGGTTTCTTAACGGCTTTCCGTCGGGCGGCATCGATGGAGGCGTGACTGGCGGGCTCGTCAGCAACTCCGGCACTCCTACCGGCGGGCGCATTCCGCAGGTCGGCCGCAACGTCTTTACCGGTCCATCGCTTCACAACGTGGACTTCCGGATCGCTCGAGACTTTGCGATCCGCGAGCGCCTGAAGCTGCAACTGCTAGGTGAAGCGTTCAATATCTTCAATCATCCAAACATCAGCAGCGTGAATACGACTGCTTATAACTACGTCGGGTCCGGGTCAGCGGGATGTCCAACGTCGTTGGGCGTAACGGGCTGTATGTCTCCCTCGCCTAGCTTCCTCACTCCTACTTCGGCTACGAACAACCTGTATGGCGCCCGACAGCTGCAAGTGTCGGCGAAGTTGATCTTCTAGGCTACGTGTCCGGGAAGCTGGACTCTTCGCGTCAGACGATAGCTTTCAAAATAGCGGTAACGATCTTTGCGCCCGAAGCTCTCGAATGTCGTTCTTCCAACTGCCGCGTAGCGGTGCGCGTAACGCACGGTCGAAAAGATCGGAATCGGTTATAGCGCCTTGATAGAGGCCCACTACTTCGGCGACACTGATCCCGTCTGGCTGCATGTCTGCGAGTTTCTCGATCGCATCTCCCGGACCCAGCTCGCCCTCTTGCATCACGGCGAGGTAGAAACCCGAATGTCCGCTCTTCCAAAACCTCTTCACCATATCGCTACGTCCAAAGCGAAGCCCGAGCTTGAAACAGGGCATCCGCGGCTGTGTGACTTCGAGGATGGCTGAGCCGATGCGGAAGCGCTCGCCAATTTGCACGGCATCTTCCGTCAGTCCGAACGTGGTGAGGTTTTCTCCAAAGGCGCCGAACGGGAAGGACAGGTCCGGCAACTCGGCGGCCCAGTAAGAATAGTGCTCCGAGGGGTAGGCATACACGGCTTTGTAAGGGCCGCCGTGGACACGCAGGTCGGCTTGGCGGTCGCCTTCCAGGTTATGGCGATGCACGGCGACACGGCGGGCGATGGGAGATTTGAAGATGCTGGTGAGGACCGGGCGATGCCCCGCGAGAACCTCAATAGGCTGCCCTACGTTGACTGAAAGGACGCGCGAATCGTTCACGCGGTCCGAGTCCTTCTCATTCCGGTAATGGCCCAATCGAGCATGGAAGTTCAGACACGGCGGCGCCACATATTGGGTTTCAGAATACAACTGTGCGTGCTGAATACTATGCGAAAAACTGCTTACACGTTTGGGATGGAAGACAGTAAGCGTGAATCGTAAGCAAACGGGGTTTGCTTAATGATATGAATAGCAGGAAATAGCGGATGTTCTGGATTGAGCAAGAGGTTCCACTGGCGGGGCACGAGAACGGAAGGAACTCGCATGGCAGCGGTTTGTTGGTCTCTAACCACTCATCGCCGAGTTGACGAAACAGTTTGTCATCTGCCGGCAAGCAATCGACTGTTTCGATCCCGAGACTGTCAGGAACCTCAACTCGAAGCAATAGCATATTTACGGGAAGCTCTCGCGCATTGACCCGATACTCCAATGCAGCTAAAGCACCGCAAGAAGCCGTATAAACGGTTGGGCGACCGGGGGAGTTCCACCGGCCGCCACTTACCTTAGCCCCGATTCCGTCAAGTAATGGGTGTTTGCGTTTGCATAGGCGCACAACGCGCATCTATGGAAGAACCCCATACTCGATTCTTTGGAGGAGTACTTCCACGCGGGAGAAGCCTTCGGCGCTATTCAATAGCTCGATGGGCGGTCGATTATCTGTAGCAAGATTTGGCTCGTGGAGCCACCGTTCGGCAATCTGGTCGTCCTCAAAAACGGTGCTAGCGAACTCCGCTATAACCTTTATGTCTGGAACCTGACCTTCAGCCACGGTCGGTACCTTCGCCGGCGCTGGTGTTGGCATATTTGCGTGAAAGCGCTTCTATAATACGCAATTGTACGTCCTGGGGCATACCTTCCTCCGCTTTAGGATGTGCTCTACCTACATAAACGGCAGTCGTGATGGAAAGCAGTACAGCTTGCGCTCACGAAAATAGACCGGCATTGGTGAAATAGTCTCACTGAAAGTGGCTTATCCGCACACGAGTCTGCACCCAGCTTGTTCCGCCGATTACTTTCGAGGGCGGCCAAACCATTGGGAATAAGCTAGATAGCATTTTTTGTCGAATCGTCACGGTCCGAGCGGCCGGTCAGCGCACTGTCCGCTGAGGGCCGATCAGTGCGCGCACATGCGCTTCAGCGGCATTTGCCAAACCGTCCAAATTGTAGCCGCCCTCGAGAACCGAGATTAAGCGTCCGTTGCAGTACTCGGCGGCGAGCTCCATCATCATGCCGGTCAGGTCCGCAAAGTCTTCGTCGTTCAGCAGAAACTGTCCCAGCGGATCATCAATGCGGGAGTCAAAACCGGCCGAGATCAGGATCAAGTCAGGCCGGAAGTCGCGGATGGGAGGAAGCAGCGAGTGCTCGAAGGCCTGGAAGATTTCGCTTCTGCCCGAGCCGGCCGGTAGCGGACAGTTGATGGTAGCGCCGGTACCCGGGCCCTCGCCGCGTTCAGAAGCTGCGCCCGTGCCCGGATACCAAGGCGACTGGTGCGTGCTGAAGAAGAGCACGGACCCGTCCGCATAGAAGATGTTCTGCGTTCCGTTTCCATGATGGACGTCCCAATCCACGATGGCGACTCGTTCAGCCCCGTAGCGCTGCTGGGCGTAGCGGGCGGCAAGCGCGACGGTGTTAAAGAGACAAAACCCCATGCCTTGCGCGGCGCTCGCATGGTGTCCGGGCGGGCGTACAACGCAAAACGCATTCTCTACCGTGCCTGCAAACACGGCATCCACAGCCGCCAGGGCGGAACCCGCTGCTACTCGCGCCGACTCGGCGGAATGGGAGTTGATGGCTGTGTCTCCGGTGCTGAGTTGATGGCGCTTCTGCGCTACCTCTCGTTCGACAAGCGCTATGTACTCCGGGGTGTGCACCAGCGCCAACTCGCTGTCGAGCGCACTGCGCGCTTCCAGGCGCAACATGTCGTCGCGAACGAGACCGGTAACTTCAAGACGACTGACAACAGCCTGGAAGCGGGCTTGCTGTTCCGGATGACCTGGGCCGCCGTCGTGCTTCTTCACGCGGGAATCGGCAACCAGGCCAGTATGCGGCCCAACGTTTGGCCCTCTCTGTGACATGGGCGGAGGTTTACGCTAAGCGCCGGCGGCTTTGATTGAGACTAGCTGCTCTTCGGGCAGCGGCTCTACCGTGCGTGTCTGCTCACCGCGAAAGAAATCGAAATAAGAGATTTGATGCACGCAGGATATTGTGCACATGGGCGCACAGGATTTCTGGGTGATATATTCGCGACGGATATCTTCCACGGTATACGTTTCGAGCGGCTTAGCTGGGAAGCCGCGCTGCTGGGAACAGTAATGCACCAGCCCGTCTTCGCAGATGTATAGGTAGCGCGCGCCTGCCCGGCAGCGCCAGTCGCTCGGCTGCCCATTGGCGATGTTCTCTTGAAAATAGTTGATCCGGGAAAAGTGTTTTTTCTCGAACTTCTTCATTTCAAGGAAGACTTCCCGCTCGCGCTGGGCCAGGGGGCGAAGCTGGCCGTCTCCATCGTGAATGATTCCTACAGTGGAGGTAAAGCCGAGTTCCATGGCGCGCCGGCCCACGGTAAGGGCATCCTGCGGCTCATGGATGCCGCCACCCAAAACGGAGTTGATGTTGACGTGGAAGTGAGCGTTCTCCGCCAGAATCTCCAGCTTCTTGTCGAGAACCTTCAGGCTCTTCTTCGAAACCTCGTCCGGCAGGACATTGTCGATGCTGATCTGCAGGTAATCGAGGCCGGCATCGTTCAGGCGCCGTACCCGGTCCGCCGTAAGCAAGTAGCCGTTGGTGATCAGGCCCGCCAGAATGGCATGTTTACGAATGCCCTGAATGATGTCGTCCAATTCGGTATGGAGCAGCGGTTCGCCGCCGCTGAGCGTGATCACCCCGGTGTTGAGATTACCCAGCAACTCAAGCCTGTGGAGCATCTTGTCGAGCGGCACTTGCTTTGAGTCGGTATCGTACTCGTTGCAATAGGCACAGGAGAGATTACAGCGCCGAATGGGGATGACATGAGCCATCATGGGGCGATCCGTATGGAGCGCGCCGCTCATTAACAACTTAGCTTCCCGAAGCCGTCGACTGAGCGTTCGGCGGCGCCGTTCACCGTGCAAATTCCGTTCGGACATTCTTGCGAGACTCTCTCATTTAAACACATCTAAGCTGGCGCCTCTGCGTTACGAAGACGTGAACGGGAGATCAAGTAGCTGAATGCAGAACGTTTAACGGTAGGAGGAGCGTTTCAAGGAAGCGCAGGAACACGGGCCTTTCGTATTCTGCCAAACGTCTTGGAAGCAGCATGACCATTCGCGGGTGGGACTAGTGAACTTCCTCATTCCGTCCGATAAGTCTAGGGAGAAGCAATGCCTCGACTCTCTTATGGCGGATACGCTCGGGCCGTACTCGCTTGCTGCATCCTCGCAGTGGCAGCATTCTTGCAGGTGAGCTGCGCTTGGAGCACGCACTCCGGTTATTCGCGCGAGATCCACACAGTCAAGGAACTGCGGCGTTTGAAGCTGGACGATCTTCGCAGCCACGTGATGGTAAGAGTCCGCGGTTATATCACGGTTTCCGATCCCGCCTGGAACGTGATGATCCTCGAGGATGAAGGCGGCAGCGGAGTTCGTTTGGAATCGGATGATTTCACAGTGCCGACCGACCAACTGGTTGAAGTAACTGGATTCGCGGCGGCGGGAGGAAACACCCCGACGATTGCCAAGCCGAGCGTAAAGTGGCTCTCGACGCAAAGGCCGCCCCCGTCTACGCGCGTGAAGCTCGACCAACTGTTTGACCCGGCGCGGCAGTATACAAAGGTGCAGGTTCAGGGAGTCATCCGGAGTACCGTGTCCGATCGCAACAACCGGCTCACGGGGTTGATGGGAGTGGGCGGCACGGTTGTGGAAGTACGCGTCATGGACCAATCGAATAGGGCCATGAACGCCCTAGTTGACGAAGAGGTCCGAATTGACGCCGTGGTTGAAACCACCTACGACATTTTTGGAAAGCCGTCCCGAGCGATATTGTGGGTTCCTTTGTCGGGTAAAGTCCAAAATGAAACGTCGGCTCCGGACCCTTCCGCATTGCTGGTTCAAAGTGTCAGTGCGCTGCGGCGCTTCTCGCCGGGCAGTGCGCCTATTCATCGGGTGCGGCTCCACGGGCAGGTCTATACCGACCAGAGCGGATCGAGTTTGTTTATCAAAGATGCCTCCGGAGTTTTGCCGCTGCGCCTTGCTTCGAGCGCCACGCTGGTTACAGGAGAGAATCTCGATGCGCTGGGGTTTCTGAGCGAGGCGGAAGGTGGCTGGCGTTTGGACGATGCGATGTTAACCCGCCCGATTCAACGCGTTGGCGGCACAACGGATTTGCGCACGCTTACGAGCGTTAGAGAGCTTCGCTCACTGAATCCGGAAGAGGCATCTCGCGCGTATCCGGTTCACCTGCGAGGGGTCATCACCTACTTCGATCCTGGGTACGGAATGCTTTTTGTGCAGGACGCCACGGGCGGCACGTTTGTCGACGCACAGGATCTGAAACACCAAGCTCTTCGGGCCGGGCAATGGGCTGACGTGACCGGGACGAGCGTGGAAGGGCGTTTTGCTCCGGATGTGGTCCACTGTGCTGTTCGTGTATTGGGAGAAGCAGCACTGCCGGCCGCGCGCGCGGAGAGTCCGGAAGATTTGTATACCGGGCGGGAGGACAGCGATTGGGTGGCGGCGCAAGGAGTCGTGCAATCGCTCACCCGCGAAGCCGGTCATACAGTTCTGAGTCTCGCCTCGGGCGTTCATCGCTTTGATGCGCAAGTGCTCGGCGATGCGCCTTGGGCTGACGCACTGATCCATTCCGCTGTATCTGTTGAAGGTGTTGCGGCGGCGCGCTTCAATATGCGCAAACAGCTTCTGGGAATCATCATTTGCGTCCCCGATCAGAAATACATCCGGGCTATCTCGCGCGCTCCGAGTAGCGACTCAATTGCTTTTACCCCAATCGCCCAGTTGCTTCAGTATTCGCCTTCCTCAAACCCCGATAGCCCGGTTAGAGTACGCGGCGTAGTAACCTCGTCCGTGCCTGGCGGGCCAACCTACATTCAGGATTCGACCGGCGCCGTCATCATCGCCAATCACCGCCCTATCACGTTGCGGCCGGGTGATCTTGTGAATGCGCTCGGCTTTGCTCACTCTGTTGGATTTAGCCCCACGCTGCAAGAGGCAGTGTTGACGAAGGTAGGCTCGGGCTTATCGATGGCGCCCATCCATGTCACCGCCGAGGAAGCTTTCGACGGGCGCTTCGATTCCCAGTTGATACAGATAGACGCCGTGCTGCTTGATCGCGTGACGAATCAGACTGGCGAGACGCTGATGCTGCAGACCGGCAGAACGGTGTTAAACGCGACTGTTGAAACGGGCGTGCGGTTACCGGCATTCCACGGTGGCGCTGTCTTGCGTCTGACCGGAGTGTGTTCTGTCCAATACGGAATGTTGCGCGGCATGGCAGTGCCTCGCGCCCTCACCCTGATCTTGCGAACGCCGGAAGACGTTATGCTGCTGGAGCGCGAACCCTGGTGGACGCTGCAACATGCCATGGAATTGATGGACGTGCTGGCGGGCTTGGTTCTTCTGTCTTCGGTATGGGGCTTGGTTCTGAGGCGGCGCGTTCAGCAGCAAACCCAGGTCATCTCGGAAAAGCTGGCGCAAGAGAAGCACTTAAAAACTGCCGCCGAGCAGGCCAGCCTGGCCAAGAGCGAATTCCTGGCGGTGATGAGTCATGAAATCCGCACCCCCATGAACGGCGTGTTGGGGATGACGTCGCTTCTTCTCACTACTGCTCTCGACGAAGAACAACTGGAGTTCGTGAACACCATCCGAAGCTCCGGGGACGCGCTGATGACGGTGATCAATGATATCCTCGACTTCTCAAAGGTGGAGGCGGGCAAATTGAAACTGGAACAGCTGCCCTTTGATTTGCGATGGCTGATTCGCGAGTCTCTGGATGTGGTGGCTGTCTCCGCGCAACAAAAGCAACTGGCGCTTCACACCTTCATCGAAGACACCTTGCATCCAGAAGTAATCGGCGATCCGTCTCGCTTGCGCCAGATTCTGTTGAATCTGCTGTCGAACGCCATCAAGTTTACGCAGCAAGGCTCCGTGACTCTGAAAGTGGTACAGGAACACCTGGACGGCGCCTCCGAAGCGATTCTCGTTTCGATCACCGACACGGGAATCGGCATTAGCCCAGATCAGCAGTCGCGCCTCTTCGAACGCTTTTCGCAAGCGGACACCTCCACCACCAGAAAGTTTGGCGGAACGGGGCTGGGCCTGGCTATCACCAAGCGCTTAATCGAACAGATGGGCGGCTCCATAGGGATCGACAGCGAACTGGGCGCGGGAAGCACCTTCTGGTTCAGGTTGACTCTGCCGATTCACCAGAACGCGGACCGTTCCACAGCCACGCCCGAAGAACAACTGCTCTCCGCTTAACAACCCGCTCTACTGAACGGGTGCGACGAGGCCTGGAAGCGGCAACGGGGTGAAATGGATGATGTAGGAGCGCATGCCGCGTTCCGCTGCGCTCATGCCATACTCTTTTGCTTCGGCGAGGGCGCGGTAATTATCCCAACCGTCGTGCTCGATCCGATAACATGCAATGACCGTTCCAGTACGATCCTTTCCGCGGCGGCAATGCACAAATATCGTGTCCGTGTTGCCGCCGGTCAGCAGAGATAGGACATGCTCCACCAATGGATTGGCAGGCGCCGAGAACGGCGGAAACGGGATGTTGATGTACTTCATCCCCAACTTCTTTGCCGCTTGCTTCTCTACATCCGTGGCTTCTCCGGATTGGCGCAGATCGATATCGATTTTGACGCCCATCGCGCCCAACTCTTCGAGCCCCACGAGGGTGGGTTCACCGCCGCGATAGAGATGATCGTTGACTTTACCGAAATTCCGCACATGCACCGCAGCCGGAGCATCGGCTGCGAAGGCAAGCTGAACAGCGCAACAGAGAGCAATTAGCAGCAATTGCGCTATTCCTGTGCGCGCTGCGATCACGCGAGGCATTGTGGCCTATTGATGGGGTGGCGCCTGCTTGGGCGGCGCCTGCTGAGGCGGCGTTGTGGGCTGTTGGCCTCCGGCTGGAGCGTCTCCGACTGCGCCGTATTTAATGGTAGATTCCGTCTTGAATTGATACTTCTTGTACTGGTCGTATTTGATAACCACCTTGAGGCGCTGGGATTGCCCATCTTTGAAGTTCAACGTGTCGTCCCCGTAGGTATAGGTGGGGAACCAATATTTGCCATCAACCTGCTCTCGATAAGTCTCGAACTTAGGGAACTGTTGATCCTCGCCGCGGCCTAAATGGCCAGTGGCGCGGCCATACGTTTTCACGATTTGCAAATCCTGATCATCCACCCAGATCTGGCCATCGAAGTAGCGCTTGCGATCTTTGGTCAGTACCTTTGGTTTAACCGAGAATACGTAACAGGAGATTTCGTCTACGGGCTGGCGGCCCACATAATTGACGATGTACTGATTGGCGGTGTCGTTTGTCATGACGAACGGAAATACGTTGCGATAGTCTTGCTCGTCTTCCGCGGTCATAAGGATGTGTTCAAAGGACACGGCAGGTGCGTGCAGAACGCGAGACGTACGCCTGTTGCGGTCGTCAAAAGTGACCTCTTCGACAATTTCAAAACTGCCCCCGGCAGGATCCGTCTCTGACATCTTGGTGGACTGACGATAGGTGTAGCTCTCCCGAGCGTTCGCGAAATCGGTTTCCTTCTGAGTAAATTTTTTGATGATGTCCTGAATCTGGTCAGCGGTAGGAGCGGGTTTCGCGTCGGCGGCGCCTAGCAGAGCCACCGAAGCGAGGAAACATAAAGCCAGGGCATAGGTGCGTTGAAGCATCATTTTCCTTCTGTTCCTATTGTGACGGATGCGCGGCGGACCGGCGTTACCGTTGATTTTGAAGGTCAAGCAAGGATTTCGCGATAGTGAGCCGCTGCATGTTGCTGGTGCCTTCATAAATTCGGCCGATTTTCGCGTCGCGATAGAGCTTTTCAACGGGATAATCCTTTGAAAAGCCGGCGCCACCGAAGATCTCGACGGCTTCGGAAGCTACCTCTTCCGCCACCACCGAGCAGAAGTATTTCGCCATCGCGGCCGGCGTCACAAACGGCTGGCCTTGATCGCGCAAGCGAGCCGCGTTGTAAACCAGCAAGCGTCCGGCTTCGATGCGGGTGGCCATTTCGGCAAGCTGGAACTGCACGCCCTGGAAATCGCCGATGCGCTTACCGAACTGTTGGCGCTCGCGCGCATACCCGAGAGCGTGATCGAGCGCTCCTTCGGCGAGGCCCAGCATCTGCGCGGCGATCCCGATTCTGCCCTCGTTCAGCGTTTCAATCGCGATCTTATAGCCCTTGCCCACATCACCCAATATTTGTTCCGGTCCGGCATGCACATCGTCCAAAATCAGTTCACAAGTGGAGGATGCCCGGATTCCGAGTTTGTCTTCTTTTTTGCCGACCTGAAGGCCCGGAGCGTCGCGGTTGAGGATGAAGCAGGTGACGCCGCGATAACCGGCAGCGGGGTCGACAGTCGCGAACAGCAGGAAGATTTCGGCCTCCGCCGCATTTGTGATCCAGAGTTTGCGTCCGGAGATGCGGTATCCATCTGCTTCGGTATGGGCGCGTGTTGTGAGGGCGAAGGCGTCGGACCCGGCGCCTGCTTCGGACAATGCGTAGGCGCCCACGCTGCGCGCCGCGAGTTGTGACAGATATCGCTGCTTCTGCTCGGCGTTACCCCAGCCTTCGATGGCATTGCTGACCAGCGTGTTTTGTACGTCGACAATGACGGAAGCGGAGGGATCGACTTTGGCCAACTCCTCTATCGCGAGAACAGATTGGAAGAACGTCCCGCCTTGGCCGCCGTACTGCTCTTTGATGTCGATGCCCATTAAGCCGAGTTCGAACATTTCCTCGAGCAGGTCTGGTCGAAACTTGGCTTCGGCATCCATGGAGCGAACGTGCGGAGCTAGCCGCTCCTTGGCGAACTGGCGAACGGAGGCCTGAAAGAGCCGCTCTTCCTCGAGCAGAACCGTCAGCGGTGTAACGGCTGTGACTTCAGCGGCTTCGGGCATTGACGGCACCATAATAGCTCCGGAGCACGGAGCCCGCGCCGTTCTCAATGGGGCGAGCAGCGTAACCTGTGGATAGTTGACGATGATGCGGTTTCCCTTCCCTTTCCTCGCGGCCGGCATTCTGCTGACCGGCGCCATGGGGTCTTCCCATGCTCAGGCCCAGCCGGCTAACGTGACTCGTGCGACGCTGGACAACGGCCTGCGAGTGGTGATTGTTCGCGATCCGCTGGCGCCGGTAGCGACCATTGAAGAAAATTACCTGGTTGGCGCCAACGAGACGCCCGCGGGTTTTCCCGGCACTGCTCATGCGCAGGAGCATATGGCCTTCCGCGGCTGCACGGGCTTGACGGCCGACCAGATCGCGGCGATTTATGCGCAGCTCGGCGGCTACATGGACGCCGACACCCAGCAGAACATCACGCAATACTTCGTCACCGTTCCCTCTCAGGATCTTGACGTAGCGCTGCGAGTGGATGCTGCTTGCATGTCGGGCGTAGAGGACTCACAAGAGCAGTGGGCGCAGGAGCGCGGCGCCATCGAACAGGAAGTCTCGCGCGATCTTTCGAATCCGGTTTACAAGTTCATCACGCGGCTGAATGATGACCTGTTCGCTGGCACTCCCTACCAGCACGACGCGCTGGGTACGAGGCCTTCATTCGAGAAAACGACGGGCGAGATGCTGAAGAAGTTTCACGACCAGTGGTACACCCCCAACAACGCCATTCTTGTGGTGACGGGCGACGTGGACCCGGAGGCAACGCTCACAAAGATCAAGCAATATTATGGCGGGATACCGCGCAAGGCGCTGCCACAGCATCCGGAAGTGAATCTCCGCTCCATAAAGGCCGATTCGTTCGTGCTCGATAGCAACCTGCCGTACCTGCTTACGGTGATGGCGTTCCGCTTTCCGGGCACCGACAGCCTCGACTTCGCACCGGCGCGCATACTGAGCGATGTGCTGTCGAGTCAGCGGGCGAATCTGTACGCGCTGGTGCCGGATGGCAAGGCGCTTGGGACGGAGTTCGCGCTTTTAGAAACATACCCCAAGGCGAGCGCCGCTTTCGCACTGGCCGCGCTTCCCTCAGGCGCGGACCCAACCGCCATCAACGCGGAGTTGAAGAAAATCATTGCGGACTACGTTCGAAACGGGGTTCCCGCGGACTTGGTTGACGCTGCCAAGAAGGGCGAGGTGGCGAGCGCGGAGTTCGGGCGCAACTCCATCACGAACCTGGCTGCGCTGTGGTCGCAGGCGCTGGCGGGCGAAGGGCGCCAATCTCCAGACGAAAACGTGGACGCACTGAAGCGGGTGACGGTCGAAGACGTGAATCGCGTGGCTAAGAAGTATCTTCAGCAGCAAGATGCCATATTGGCAACGCTGAAACCGGCGCCTTCGGGAGAAGCCGCGGCGTCGAAAGGTTTCGGAGGCAGCGAGAAGGCGACCAGCACGCCTACCAAGCCTGTAGCCTTGCCGGAGTGGGCGGAGGCGGCGGTCAAATCGCTGCGCGTGCCGCAGCCCACCTTGCATCCATCCGATATGACACTGTCGAACGGCATCCGGTTGGTTGTGCAGACGGAGAAGACCAGTCCGACGATTACGCTGCTGGGTTCCATCAAGACGCAGACCCAGCTTGAAACGCCCACTGGGCAGGACGGCGTTTCAGACGTGCTTGAAGGACTCTTCTCGTATGGCACGAAGACGCTTGACAGATTGGCTTATCAGAAGGCGCTTGATGACATTGCGGCTTCTGAATCGGCAGGCGCGAACTTCAATCTCAAGGTATTAAAGCAGGACTTCGCGCGCGGTGTGGAGCTGTTGGCCGATAACGAACTGCACCCGGCTTTGCCGCAGGATGCTTTCAAAGTGGTTCAACAGCAGACGGCGCAGTTAACGGAAGGTGAGTTGCAGAGTCCGGCCTACCGGACGGATCGCGCGTTAACGCGGGCGCTGCTGCCCGCTAACGATCCGCTGCTGCGGGAGACCACGCCCAAGACGGTATCGTCGCTTAAGTATGAAGATATCCAAAGCTTCTACGGGAAGACGTTCCGTCCGGATTTGACGACGATCGCGGTGATTGGCGATATCACGGCTGAAGAAGCGCGGCCGGTGATCGAGAGGTATTTCGGTTCGTGGCGGGCTTCCGGGGCAAAGCCGAACGTGGTACTGCCGGCGGTGCCTGGGAACAAGGCCGGCGCACTGAACGTGCCCGACCCCAGCCAGGTGCAAGACAGCGTTTCTTTGTCGCAGGAGCTGGAGATGAACCGGTTCAGCGCAGACTACTACGCATTACAGCTTGGAAATCACGTGCTGGGCGGCGGCTTCTATGCGACGCGGCTTTATCGCGATCTGCGGCAGCAGGCGGGCTTTGTCTACAACATTGACGACTCGCTTCAAGCCGGGGAGACGCGGGCGATTTACAGCGTGGATTATGGCTGCGATCCGCAAAACGTATCGAAAGCGCGAGCGATGGTAGAGCAGGAACTGACTGCCATGCAGAAGACCAACGTCACTCCGGCCGAGCTGCAACAAGCCAAGGCACTGCTGCTGCGGCAGATTCCGCTGGCGGAATCAAGCGAAGATTCCCTCGCAGGCGGGATCATCGCGCGTTCACGCGTGGGGCTGCCGCTTGATGAACCGATGCGAGCGGCCACGCGCTATTTCACGATGACGGCGGACGACGTGCGGGCGGCGTTTGCGAAGTATGTGAGTCCGGCAAGTTTCGTGCAAGTGGTGCGCGGGCCTACTCCGCAGTAACATGCCTGATCCCGAACAGGAAGCAAAGAATCGCGAGCTGATTGAGGCACTTCGCAAGACGCTTGAAATGGTGTCGAAGCGTCTCACGCCTGAGATCGAGCCGGCGCTGATCTACACGCTCAGAGAAGACGCTGAATGACGGTGAGCGAGAGCGGCCGCCTGCTGCGTGCGCGGAAGATCTCGTGCGTTGAACTGCTGGAGCAGACGCTTGCGGACATTAAGCAGCGCGACGTGTTTCGAAGCTTCATCACGATGACGGAAGAGGATGCGCGGCTCGAGGCTTTAGAGCGCGATCGCGAGTTGGCGGCCGGTGTGGATCGAGGGCCGTTTCACGGCGTGCCTACCGCCTTCAAGGACTTGTTCTATACGAAGGGCGTTCGGACCACGGCGGGGTCGCTGCTGTTCCGTGACTTTGTGCCGGACTACGACGCCACGGTTGTGGAACGTATGAAGGCGGCCGGTGCAGTCTCGCTGGGCAAGACGAACATGCATGAGCTGGCTTACGGCATCACGTCGAAGAATCCTCATTACGGTTTCGTTCTCAACCCGCATGACACAAGCCGGGTGGCGGGTGGTTCAAGCGGCGGGTCGGCTGCGCTGGTGGGGGCCGGGCTGCTGGCGATGTCGCTGGGCAGCGATACAGGCGGCTCCATTCGGATACCGGCTTCCTTCTGCGGCGTTGTGGGGCTGAAGCCGACCTATGGCCGAGTGAGCCGCTGGGGCGTGATGCCGCTGGCCTTTAGCTTGGATCACGTGGGTCCTATCGGGGCGACTGTAGAAGACTGCGCTTTGGCGATGAACGCGATCGCCGGCCCCGACACATTCGACCTGCCGGTTACTTCCGATCTGCGAGGCGTGCGCGTGGGCGTGCCGGTGAACTTCTTTTTCGAACGCGTTGATGAGGAAGTGGCGGCGGCCGTGAAGCGTGCCATCGCTGAGATGGCGCGTCTGGGCGCAACGCTAATTGACGTGCGGATCCCCGACCCAGGCGAGATGAATGCAGCGGCCCGCACCGTTCAGCTTTCCGAGACGGCTGCGTTGTACGCGCAGCAAACGGACCCGAAACTATTCGGGGAAGACGTGTGGCTGCTGATTCAGCAAGGCAAGCTGATTGCCGCCCACGACTATGTGAACGCGCAACGGTTGCGCACTCTGTTCCGGCGCGAGTTTGATGCGCTGTGGCAGAACATTGATGTACTGGCGGCGCCTACAACGCCGATAGCCGCACCTCGGCTAGAGGCGCTGACGGTGAAGACCGGTGCGACGGAAGAGGACACCCGCATCGCGTGTACGCGGCTGGTTCGCGCCATCAATTATCTGGGCGAACCGGCTCTATCGATGCCTTGCGGCAAGACCACTGGAGGCTTGCCGATTGGTCTGCAGTTGATCAGTGCGCCGTTTAGCGAAGCGGCGTTACTGCGGATCGCTAGCGTCATCGAAATGACCGGCTTGCGCTAGCTGCCGGTCTCGAGCGGCAAACCGGAAGCTTCGATGGCGCGCCAACCGCCGTCGAGTGAGATCACATTCGTGTAGCCCATTTTCTGTATGTTGTCGGTGGCAAGAGCGGAGCGAAAACCGCCGCCGCAATAGAGGACGAGCTTGGTGTCCTTGTCCGGAAATGTAAGCTCGATATCGCGTTCGATAATGCCCTTGCTGAGGTGAATGGCGCCGGCAGCATGGGCGGTTTGCCACTCGTGCTCTTCACGCACGTCAACGAGCTGTCCGGCAACACCGGCTGCGCGGCGACGCTTGTATTCTTCGATGTCGATCTCGCGGACCCTGGCTTTGGCGTCATTGACGATGGCCAGAAAGCCTGCGCTGTGATGGATAACAGGGGTGCTCATGAGATTCTTTCGATTTGCGCCCCGACGGCAGCGAGCTTTTCTTCGATGCGCTCATAGCCTCGATCCATATGGTAGACGCGGTCAATGATGGTTTCACCTTGCGCCACCAGGGCAGCGAGCACAAGCGACGCACTGGCGCGCAGGTCGGAGGCGAGCACCTGGGCACCCATGAGCCCGTCTTCGCCGGCGACGATGGCCTGGCGGCCTTCAATGCGAATATTGGCGCCCATGCGAGCGAGTTCCTGGGTGTGCATGAAGCGATTTTCAAAGATGGTCTCGGTGACGAAGCTGATGCCGTGCGAGATGGTCATCCACGCCATGTATTGGGCTTGCAGATCGGTGGCGAAGCCGGGATACTCTTCGGTTGTGACGTCGGTTGCTTTGGGACGCACCGAGCAACGGACGCGGAGTGCGTTCCCGGCGAGCTCTTCCACTTCCGCTCCGGCCTTTTGCATCTTCACGATCAGAGCCGCCACATGTTCAGCGTTGCAGTTGGTGACAAGGACATCGCCTTGGGAGATGGCGGCGGCGAGCAGAAATGTGCCCGCCTCAATGCGATCGGGAATGATGGTGTGATCGGCGCCGTGGAGCCGCTCAACGCCTTGGACCTTGATGATAGAGGAGCCGGCGCCTTCAATCCTGGCGCCCATGGTAATCAAGAGTTCGGCCAGATCCTTCACTTCGGGCTCACGCGCGGCGTTACGGATGATGGTTTCCCCGCGAGCGAGTACGGAGGCCATGAGCACATCCTCAGTGCCGGTGACGGTAATGCGGTCGAAGTGGATATTGCCGCCGCGCAGACCGCCTGGCGCTTGCGCTTCGACGTAGCCGTGGGACTGCTCGATGGTGGCGCCGAGCTGTTCGAGTGCGGTGACGTGAAGGTTGATAGGCCTGGCGCCGATGGCGCACCCGCCGGGCATGGAGACGCGCGCGCGTCCGGTGCGGGCGACCAGCGGGCCCAGAACGAGGCTGGAGGCACGCATGGTTTTCACGACATCGTAAGGCGCCTCGGGCCGGTCGAGTGACTTGGCATCAATGCGCACCGTGCCGTCCTTGTCGTCAACCTTGGCGCCGGTGTAGGCGAGGAGTTGTTCCATGGTGCCGATGTCCTTCACCTGCGGTATGCGGCGAAGGGTTACGGGCTCGTCGGTGAGAAGGCAGGCAGCCAAAGCGGGCAGTGCCGAATTTTTCGAACCGCTCACCGGCAGTTCGCCGCTGAGGGGCGTGCCGCCGATGATTTTGAACTTGTCCATGAATGTCTCTTATTGGCTGCTGCGATGAAAGTGTTTGCTTACTGGAGCGCGGCCCGAAGACGGCCACCTGCCGCTGAGAGTCGAGCTTCGGCGTCGCTGCGCGACAGCTTGCGCTTATGCATCACGATTGCCGTACGCACCGAACCTGCTGCGGCCAGCAACTCGGAAGCTTCATCATAAGACACGCCGGCGATGGTGGCGATGATGCGGCGGGCGCGGTCGGTGAGCTTGCCGTTGGTTGGCTGGACGTTGACCATGAGGTTGCCGTATACGTAGCCGAGGCGAATCATCACGCCGGTGCTGATCATGTTCAGGACGAGTTTGGTAGCGGTGCCGGCGCGCAGGCGGGTGGAACCGGTGAGGATCTCAGGGCCGGGCGCGGGGGCGATGGCGATTTCAGCGGCGGCAGAGACTTCGGAATTGTGCGTGCAGCTTAGGCCCACAGTCAAGGCGCCGAGAGCACGGGCGTAGTGAAGAGCGCCAAGTACGTAAGGCGTTCGGCCGCTGGCCGCGATTCCGACCAAAGCGTCACCGGCACTCAGCTGCCGCGCTTGTAAATCCTGCTTGCCCTGTTCGGGATCGTCTTCGGCCTTTTCCACCGCACGACGCAGCGCGCCATCTCCACCGGCGATGAGCCCTTGGACCAGTTCGGGCGGCGTGTTGAAGGTGGGCGGACACTCAGAAGCGTCTAGAACACCGAGACGCCCGGAAGTGCCCGCGCCGGTGTAAAACAGGCGTCCGCCAGCTTTGAGGCGAGCCGCGATGCCGTCGATGGCCTGGGCAATGTTGGGGATTTCGCGCGCCACGGCTCCCGCGATCTCAGCGTCGGCCGCGTTGATGATATGCAACATCTCGGTGGTCGGCAGGGCGTCGATATCGGCCGAGGCTGGGTTAAGAGCTTCAGTTAGCAAGTCATGTCGCATAAGAGTAAACACACAAAGGGCCGGAGGAGCGGTTCGCCCCTTCGGCCCAGGAATTCGGTTTGGCGCCTGGCGGTTGCTTAGGCGCTAAATGAACTGCCGCACCCGCAGGTGGATTTCACTTGGGGATTGTTGAATTTGAAACCGGACCCTTCCAAGGTCTCGACATAATCGACTTCCGCGCCGTCGAGGTAGAGCATGCTGGCCTGATCGATGAAGACCTGCAAAGCGCCAAAACTGTAGGTCTTGTCGAGCATGTTGGGGGTGTTCTCGAAGGCCATGGAGTAGCTGAATCCCGAGCAGCCTCCGCCGACGACAGAGATGCGCAACCCGGCCGGCTTGGGTTCCTGCATGGTTAAGATTTCACTCACCTTGGTGATGGCGGTATCGGTTAGCTGAATCATTGATGAATCTCCTAAAAGTAGGTGGTAGCTCTAGTTTACAACCAAACTCTTTTCGTTTGGATGCAATTTTGGGCCACAGGGGTTCGGAGGCGCTTTTTACCGAACGAACCCAAGTGCCGGGGCTACCGGCAATTTACCGAACGAACTGATTTTGCGAGACGAAGCCAATTCTGGTTCCCTTGCTCCAGAGGGCGATGTTGCATTTGCAGGAAACTGTTGATAATGCTACGCCGTATGAAGATTCCCTAGCGTGACCGGTGCCGTTAGCACGGGGTATTTTTAGCCGAGACGATACGGGAGCTATAGAAGAACTGCTGAACGTGGCGGTCGGTATCGATCTCGAAGCCGCACTGTGGGAGCAGGTCAGCGACATACCCGTCGCGCTGGCGTCCCCAGAATGCGGGGAGTACACGGGAACAGACGCGGTACATGGCGTTGAAGCTGCGCTTATTTTGGGCAATCAGGATGGTTGTCAGACGGCCACCGGGGCGCAGCACGCGGCGTAGTTCCTTGATGGTGTCCGGTACGTCTTTGGCGGGAAGCAGCTCAAATAGATAACAGCAGACCACGCGATCGAACTGGGCGTCGGGATAGGGCAGATAGCGGACATCGGCCGCCTGGCACTCGGCGGAAACGTCGGGAAAAAGGCGGCGGGCGGTGGCTTGGGAGCGAGCAGCCATTTTGGGAGAGAGGTCGACGCCGATCGTTTGGCCATCGCGGTTGACCTCAACAAGCCGTTGAAACATTTCACCAGAGCCCATTGCCACCTCCAGGACGCGCATGCCGTTCTCGATGGACGAGGCAGCCAAAGCAGCGGAATGCCCATAAGCGTGAAAAAGCAAGGTGGGGACAGTGTAAATAGGGGCTAAGACATCGTAGATGCGCCGTGTCAGGAGAGAAGCGCGCTCAACCGGCTGGTGGGAGAGGGGGGTCGTGGTATCGGCGAGTTCGATCATTCTTCTGTTGAACAGACTCCCGAAACCAGGATTCCAGTTCATCCGCGTTGGGCGAATGGGCGAGAGTGTCTCCCGCTAATTTAGCAGGGCTTTGTTTAAGAAGCGTCTGCGAAGGAGCGCCAGGAGGGCGAGGGCACCAGCGGCAGCGCTGATTCCGAGGGAGGAAGGCTCGGGAACCGAGGCTGCATCGGGGACGAATGTCATGCCGTCCAGATTGCTGCCATAGAGAAGAGGCGTGACGATGCCGGTATTCGGATCGACACTCCCAAACTCATTCCCGGCATCGACGAACAAGGTGTTTGGATCAAGACCGGAGGCAGCGACGCGGTACACAGTGTTTGTTCCGGAGTCGGTCAGGTAGAAGGTTCCCGAAGTGGAGCCGGCGTAGAGGGCATCGCCGGGAAGACCAATGGTGGCGCCGGGGGCGGCGACCAGATGGAGCGAACTAGCGGTCTGATTGGGTTGGCCGGGGTTTGTCACAAAGGTGAGGGCCTGATCTTTTCTTCCCGTCAGGATTAAGCCACCGGTAGGGGTGGCGTTCAGGGCGCGAGAATCTTTCGCCAGGATGCCGTTGCTGAAATTGAGAGTGCTTGTGACAGCGATTGTGCCAGAGGGCGTGGGATTGTTCAGTTGGACGATTACCTCCGGCTGAAAGTCGTAACTGAAAGGGTTGGTCTCGCTAAGGAAGACCTTGCCGCCCACAAAGGCGACATCGTCGAAGGCGCGTTCTCCTGCCGTGATCGCAATGCTGCTGAAAGCGTAAGAACTGACGGTCTTGGCGGCAGGATTGATGATACTGAGCTGCGAGTACAAGTCTTGGCCTTGCAAGACCCAGAACTGTCCCGTGTTGGGGTTGTATTTCAAGCCACCGAGGGACCCGCCAAGAGAGTACGTGTTCTGCGCAGTTCCGGCCGTGTCGTACTGCACAATTGTCCCGGCGCCTGAATAGTTGGTGGTAGGCGCATTATTGGCATAGCTTACCCACACGGAACCATCACCGTAAGTAACTGAGTTGGGCTGTGTGGCTTTGAGAGAGCCTCCGGTTGCAAAAACAGTTTCCGTGAAGGAGGCGGCGAATGCTCCTGGAGGGATTAGACCGAGAAACGCTACTAAAGATAAATTTCTTTTCAGCCGGGAGGCTAGCTTGGGACTTAGCACACGATACTCCTTGCATCCTGTTGTGTTGAGGGGATTGGCTGAGCAAGGGAAGCATCCCTGGCGACCACGAGCTCTCGTCAGGCGATGAGAGTAGGTCGAGCCGAAAAAGGCAGAGTGCCTAGTTACACAATTATAACGGAATGAAAGCTTCTGGGTATGGAGCAGAGTTACAGTCCGGATAACATGCCAAAAGAAGAAGTAGCCATGTGCATAAGGAATGCACATGGCTACTTGGTTAAATACAGCCGCCAAGACCCGACTTAGTCTTTGATGAGTTCGACGCGGCGATTTTCGGCGCGGCCGGTATCGGTGGCGTTGCTGGCGACGGGTTGATTTGCTCCTTCAGCCGCGACGCGCAATCGCTTCGCATCAATGCCATGAGCAACTAAATAACTCATGACGCTGGTGGCACGCTGTTGGGCGAGTTGGTCGTTGGCAGCGGGAGCACCTCTGGAATCGGTGTGCCCGACAACCTGCATTTTCCAGTCGCCATTCTGCTTGAGCGCGTCAGCGGTTTGATCGAGGACGGCTTGAGAGTCGCCCGCTAAGGCAGCGCTGCCGGTGGGGAAGTGCACTTCATTGTCATTGAAGCCGACGCGCCCATTTTGTTTAATGGCGTCGGAGATGCTGGCTGCCGTCCAGGTTCGGGCAGCGGGCGTTGTGGGAGCGCTGGCATCTGGTTTGGTCTGATCCGACACGGGAGCAGCAGTAGCGGTGTCTTGCGTCGTATCGTGACGAGAGCGGCTGAAGAGCCATATCCCAAGTAGAAGAAGAGCAAGCAGCGGCAGCAGCCACGCCCAGATGGGAAGTCCCTTCTTTTTCTCTTGCTCTTCGTAGACCTTAACTTTTTCGGTTGCCATATTTCGATTCCTTTACTTAAGCTCTAAATTAGTTCGTGGGCGGATTGCGCTTGCCCTTGGTTGTATCCGCTACGACCTGCTCCACGTCAACCTGCGTCTTGCGGACGCTGTCTTTGATTTGCTGTGTGCGCTCGGTTGACTCCTTGCCGACGAGCACTTCCTCGACAACGCGGGCGGATTTGCTAACGACCGGGACCTCTTCCATTTCGGTCACTTCAATCGACTGAACGCGCAAGGCTTCCATGTCAGCTTCAGTAACGGCGCGGTTGACCGGATTGCGCTCGATCCTAGCGTGCTCCTCACGGAGAGTAACGCTTTCCTGGACTGGCGTCTCCACCATACGGCTGAAGACTCGCACGCCACCGCGCTCAACCTGGCGCTTTCCGACAACCAGTTCTTCTTCAATGACGGGGATCACGCCGCCCTTAGCGACAGGTGTCTTGGCAACGGGCGGGGCGACCGCCGGAGTGCCTTGAGTCACCTTTTCGTCCACCTGAGCGGCGCGATGTTTGGTGAAGATGGTTTCCGTTTCGTCGGCAAATTCGTAAGGCGCGGAGACAAGGACCACTGTTCCACCGCTGCTGATACCGTCTGAAAGCATCTGCATATCTCTGGCCGGCAGATTCAGTTGTTGCAGCGTGGAGACTGACTGCTTGGCTGAAGCCCCTGGGCCAAAGACCGCGATGGATGCGGGCGGCAAACCGGATTGTTGTAAGTCGCCTAGGGCATCTTGCGCCTGCGCCTGGGTATGGAAGAGGCAGACGAGTTTAGTTGTGTTCTGTGTATCTGGCATTGTTATTTCCTTTTTCTACTTAGTTAAATGGAGGCGTTGAGCCCATGTCGACCGATCTCTGTTTATTGCGCGTGCAGATTAGTTGGTTGGCTTAGTTCCAGCGTCTCGCACCTGTGGCGTTCCCACTTACGATTGATTGTTCCCGCAGGACGGTAAAGCGCGGAATAGATAACGAGAACGGACCACCAAGAGCCGCCGGAGCACGTCCGCCAATTCCTTGGCCGGCGGGCCGCAAGCGCTTACTAACTGCCGCTCACTGCATAGAGGTCAGCGCGTGCGAACAGTTACTTGGTTAGGAGGTTTTAACTTTTTTCTTTGTGACCTTTACGAGACTCAAACGCCTCGCATATCGGGTGGCGTTACGTGCTTACAAGCGAGATCGCGACGATTGAACGTCGTTGCAGGGATTGATGGTTGCGATATCACAGTGCTCGAAATCGCCGGTGTTGTGCGTGGCAATGCCGGCATGGTGGCGTTGGGCAATTGAGGCCATCAAGACGTCCAGCTGCGCAATAGAGCGTCCTCTCTGACGGCGCCCCACAACGATCTTGGGAACAGGCGCGCGGATCGATTCGGGATCGCAAGGTCCACTTCATAGCGCGCAATACTTAAGGTCACGATCTAACACGCCCAAAAGTTGAGGCGATGTTAGGAGTCTTCGCAACGCCCAATTGCGGCATCTTCGCAGCAGTTACTTTCGATGTGTATCGGATGCGCTCGGAGGCGGTTAACGGCCTCTGGCGTGGTAAGGAATCAGCTACCTCGTTTCGTACTACAGCACCACTCGGAATCACGATCATGCCAGTAGACGGAACACAGATCGTTCCTACGCTGTCACCTGTATGAAGCAAGGCAATGAGATCTGGGGCGGATGGAGTCTTCAGTTGAGCTGGCGTGACCGCTCGCCTGCCCCAAGATGTATCAGTTGCTCCGAGCCGCTCCATAGTGTGGCCGCCTTTTCGTCATACAACACCGCCGAGGACCGCGCCTCGAAGCATCCCTTCTTTGTAATGAAAATACTGGCCCGAAGTGCCAGCAAACGCCGCGTCCGCTGCGAGCATTCCCAGCGCTTCCCCCGAGAACGGCATCTGCCCATCGTGACCCCTATCGTTTCAATACAAACTTGACTGCAGAGCTCCGGACGACCGATGGCGCCATTCGGCCCATTCCCGTTTCGGGGCGGCCCGTATTGGAGGCGAATTCGGCACCTGTCCGGAATGCGCGTTATGATCGGCATAGGGGCGGCGGTCACCCACCGACCCCTGCCACACCACCGTGCGTACGGGTCCGTACACGGCGGTTCGAGAAGTTAGGCTCTCACTCGTCTATGAATGAGGGAAGACCAAGCGATTGGA
>JAABUQ010000196.1_pt1 | contig 133391 bp, 99 predicted proteins | sample 5560001 | NCBI WGS metagenome assembly JAABUQ01 (sample SAMN10711888, study PRJNA513371) | rock metagenome | isolation source: Antarctica rocks | place: Antarctica: Victoria Land, Finger Mt nord | collected 2015-12-18
TAATAAAATAATAAAATAATAAAATAATAAAATAATAAAATAATAAAATAATAAAATAATAAAATAATAAAATAATAAAATAATAAAATAATAAAATAATAAAATAATAAAATAATAAAATAATAATTTTTGGATTTTCTGAAAATTCTACTCGACAGGAAAACGGGGGGTGACAGTGAATTAAATCTTAACAGTAAGCGCGTCTTGAGGGATGTACCTTAGGCAATGTAGGGGCGCAGCAAGTAGGAGCCTAAAATGGAGCCATCGGTCTCGGCTGGGGCTGCCATACTTGTTTTCTGACTATTGAATCCCAGCTTGCTGCCCAGCCTTCTCGCGTTTGCTCTCCCCTTCTCCGCCTCTGCTCCCTCGTTGCTCCCTCACGCTCCCCCATGCTCGCTCTCGCTACTGTATCTCGGCAACTCTAAACAATAGATCCTGTAAAGATTGTGTATCAGGACTCTGCCAAGAGATTGGCCCTACCCACCAATATCCATTTCCCAGACCACCGCCAGACCCAGTAGAACAGAGTTGGGATCCAACTCACGGTGGCGACTACGATCCAAATCGTTCTAACGCGAGTCGCTTGTCTGGACAGAGCTCAAGGCAGCAATACGATACGCCATCTATGGCATCAAATGCTTCGCGACAGGCATTCTCTGGTCAAGCCAGCTCTTACAATTCAAACCAAACCACAGATTCTAGCAACCCGGCGGGGTCACGCTTGGGCGTAAGTGCTTCTTTTGATTATCTGACAATGTTTATTTGCTTGCGCTGCTGATCCGGCATGGTAGCCGACCTCCATACCTTTGGGAGTTATGCCACGCCGCCCTGTTGGCTCGAAAGATCAAGCGAGTCGTGGTGAAGATTCACTAACGCCGTGGGACTTGTCTACCCCCACTGATGACACACGTCTTCTCTCCTCGAATGACGCCAATCAGCAAGTGGTAGGATCTGCCTCATGAAAGGGATACATGAGCCGTCTTAAGAGCCGTCATAATAACATGAGGAGCAGACAACCCTCAGCGAGTTGAATGAGGGTGGAAGAGCGGCTGAAAATTTCGGCACTCCCCTTCGACCTCAGGTAGATAGTACTAGCCTTGATAAATTGATCTTGCGCTAACAATGGGCTGAGCACACGTCGCGCACTGTGTTCTATCACCGTGATATCCTGAAGAGATCCTTTAGAGGAACGAGAGATGATCGCTTCCTCAATCCTAAAGACGGTCGTCCAAAGGAGCTTACTGTCCAATGTACCAACGATGTTCTCGACACCGAAAGCGAGGCCAGTTGGACTCGCACGAGGGTACGAAACAAGAGCCCTTGGCTATTTCGTGTCGCGTATTGGGGTACCGAGAAAGGGGCCATCGTTAAATGGCTATCTTCTCCTTACATTCCTTGTGAGTCGCATCTGAGCAAACACACTATGTCAAGACGGCTGAATCGATTCGAGTTGATAAATCCGATCCCAGTCACCACGACAATTCAGGACAACGGCTTCTTCGAAGCGGTTCCTTACAGAGACTGGCAGTACCCGTGGGATGCAAGAAATCAGTTTGAAAATCGTCCACTAGAAGGAAATAACAACAGGGGTGGACAACCTGCGGACAAGGAAAAACCCAAAGGCCGGCCTGTTGTTGGAAAGATTGAAAGAATGGCGGAGCCGCAATATCTATGCCTTGCGGCCACCATGGAACGCATCGAAGTTCAGAAATGGAGAAACGACCACGGGAATGAGGCTAAGCTAGAATACGTGATGGTTTCGTACGCTGGCAGCCAATTTCCGACCAAGGAAGACTGGGGTTACCTAAACAAGGTTGGACAGCACGCTGCTCAAAATGCTGGTGTCGAGACTTTTTGGGTGGGATGCAGCTGCCTAGGTCTCAAAGGAGAATTGGAAGAAAATGTCTACCGCATTTGCGACGTCGTCCGCGGCGCTTTCTCAATAGTGATCACTGTCGACGGACCAGTGGATTTTCAAAATCCCCAAATACTGCCGTATAAACATTTACGCGATTGGGGCAACCGCGTGTGGACTCTGCCGGAGCTACTGCTTAGTCCTGAACACGATGACATTCAAGTCTACACGAATCGCAGACTTGACTCATGCGTTCAGATGAACCGCAGGAATTTTATGCGCTTTTGGGATGATTACGGCCTCGTTGGGCAGCTGATCGACCATTATGAGGGTTCCTTGATTCTCAGCCCACTGGAGCTCATGACAATAGCTCTACGCTGCTTGCAGAACCGAGAAGCTACCGAATACCTTCCGGGTGATCTTTCCTACGCGCTTATGGGACTTCTCCGACAACGACCTCACGCACGTCCTACCGACTCTGCATTCCAGGCCTTTGCACGCCTATCTCTTGCAAATGATAGCAATATGTTACTGGAGCGTCTGATCTGTTTGCTTCCGCACAGCCCATACGATCGTTGGAACTCGCTGCACGACCATTGGGACGCTTCGCTTTGGGACATCTATCCCAAGACCCAGGTCTGTGGCATCGGAGAAAACGACTGTGTTATTCTTGATGGTGCCCGAGCTGCTAACATCCGATGGAAGTCATTCTCCCGTGTGGTTCTACGCGGCAATGACTCTTGGAAGCGCATGCTCGCCCGTATCATAGTTTCGTTGCTTGGCCCTCTCTTCGTTCTTTGGATCATCTTTGTAGCCGCCCTAGAAAGCCTTGAAATGGGAGCCTGGCCCATAGCAGTTGGCACGGTCTTAATAATCGCACCCGTTATCCTGTTGTCGCCATATCTAGTAAGGAAGTTGTATGTGGGTAAAGTATGGTCAGCACAGCCATGGTTTTTTGGGGTAGAGGGTTACATGAGCCTCCCAGACCTCGAGCGCCATCTTTTTGGAGCGAGTCTAGGTAGACTTTCCTGGAGTGTCACCGGAAGCTCACTGTCGCGACATAAGGCAGAGAATTCTCAGGATTTCAAAGACATCTGTCAAGGTCAAGACCCATCCACATATCTCGACATCAAAGCCCGGATTCAAAAAGCGAAGACGAGTACAGGCGGTGAGGAGAAGATCTTCACGCTCGTCGATACCTACACCATGACCGTGACGCTATTCTCTGCGATTAAGCCTCCTGTTGCGGTGATCGCGTGTGGGGAAGAAGGGGGTATGCAGAGAGCACTGTTGTGTTCTTACGAATGGACGAACAACACCTTCTATCGTGAGACGGTCTTGAGGATGGAAACACGCGTGTATTGGAGGATGAGCCCGATGGCGAGAGTGCGACTTGGCTTACAGAGCCGGAGACAGTTGGACGTCTGAACATTAGACGTTTATAGATATAGAAGTATGTAATATAACAGCTATAGAAGTCTGCTGCTATAACGAGTCTAGAACAGTCAGAGGCGCGATCATACAAGGTCTTTGTGTTGGCAGCTAAATAAATATAAAGGAAAAGATCGATCACAATACATATATCCTCTGGATTTCTACCTACTTAAAATCATAGAGGATTACGGTTGGTGCCTTAGACTGCCATAGTAATTCGAGCTCGCAAGCGCGGAATCTGGAAAATAGCCTTTGCAGGATGTGCTGCAGCGGAAGAAACGGGCTGGAATTGTTTACTAATCGATGAATAAGCCACCCTGAAGTATAATATCCTTGATCAGTCCACTCAGTAATTTGAACAAAAACATTTTCCTTGATCTCTCTAAAGACTGCATAGCCCTTCTGACCTTTTGACATATTATCATTCATTATTTGAATTAAGGATTTAAAAAGATGTGACAGCAGGTCAGTATGAAAATAAAATGTATTTCTTTTAATAATCAATATTGCTGCCCGAGCTGCAAAATCAATAAGGCATCCAATCACCAAGACTTGTTTTATTATGCAAAACGGAATACTGCTCACATCGCTTGAATAGTAAGTGAGCTGGACGGTAAAGGGTGAACATACAGTGAGCAGAGAGGGAATAATACCTAAACAAAGCAACAAGAACTAGTTAACTAAATACAAAGGAAAAAGGGTTTTTTTCTAATAATTATATACGAAAATATATAAATTGAATAAAACATTTTTAATAATATTTAATATCGATTTAAATTATTAAAAAATTATATATATAATATTTTTATTCAATTCGGTAATAATTTATTAATAATTTATTAAAATAATTTAACTGTTTAAAACTAAAAATTATCTTTTTCAAATAATATAATATTTTAAAGTTTCAAAAGTAAATACAAAATTTATTATTATATAAAGAAATAAATTATTTCTTATTATATAAATATAAAGTTATATACAAGTCTTGGTATTGCGTATATATTTTGTATATATTCTGGTATATAACTAGAAACTATATTAATATCAAAGCTATTAAAGTAACTTTATATTTACCTTGCTTAAAAGTTTTATTTTATTATTTTAAAAGTTTTTTATTTTTTTAATAATAATTATTCGTTTTTCTATCCTTTTAAAGGATAAAGTTAATAATAATTATTTATTTATTATATTCTGTTTACGTTTTATTATTATAATAATTATATTTAATTATTATATTTTATATTATTATTTATTATATATTTTAATAATTTTAATAATTCCTTTTCCTAATATTATTTAGAATAAAATAGTTAAATATAATATATAATTTTTATAATTAAATTATAATAAAAATAATTTAAATATTAATATAACTAATTTAAGAATATTTTTAAAAGAAATTAAAAATAAAATATATTAAACTAAATTCGAAAATACTTATTTTAAATTATAATTTGCAAATATAAAAATTAATATTTTAAAAAAATAATAATAAAATTTAAATATAAATATATAATTTATATAGAATAATAATATTTTATATATAACAATTATAATACCGAAAGAATTTTATATTAGAAATCTTTTATAATATAAAGGTAAATTATTTAAAAATTTTAATAATTAATTTTAAAAGCTAAGAAATTAAATATAATAAAACTTTAATTATTTTCTTAATAATATATTCAAAATTTCTTTTATAAAATTAAAATTAAAATAATATATAATTAAAATATATTCGAAATATTAAAGAATTTTAAAATAAGCCTTTCGAATATACTTTTAAAGCTTTTAAAAAAATATTAATAAATTAAATTTTATATTTAATTACTAAGTTAATTAAAATTATATTATATTATAAAAATATAAAATAAAGGGAATATTAATTAATTTATAATTTTAATATTTATCTTTTTAATATTAAAATATAAATAAATTCTAAATATAAAAAATAAATTATTAAAAAATAAATTTTTAATAAAAAGCTATTATTTTATATTTATAATTTAATAATTATAATAAAAAAAGAATTAAATATTTATATTAATTTTATAATAAAAGCGTCCTATTTAAAATAATATAATTCTCAGCAAGCTGAAAGATATGATCAATTTCCAGCGTAATATCAATATTTGCTTGGGAATCCTGAATTGTTATATCAAGTATAAAGTTTTGTATTTTGGCTTAAAATTCAATAGTTATAAACTATACCAAGAACGCGAAATATATAATTAATAATATAGATATTTAAGAGAAATATTAATTAGGAAAATATAATATTTTTATATTATATTATTTTATAAAATATTGAAATCGGCTTCAGAATCGGATAAAGTTATTCTTTATCGAAATAAAACCAAGTTCTAAAAAGGAGCCTTTTTTTCCTTAATAATATTAAATTAACTTTAAATATAAATTAATTATTCTATATTTATAAATATTTTAACGATAATAGTTTTTGTTTCCTTTATTTTTATTATTATATAAAATAAAAGATTAATTAATTTAATTTATTATTAATTATTTTTATAATAATAAGTTTATTATCCAACTTTGCTAGAAACGCCGAAATATATCTAAAATCTAATAAATTGGTCGTAGCAAACGAAGAAGAGTTTAAGAAATTAAATATTAAAAAAAGGGAAAACTTATTTAATTTAATTATTAATAAATTATTAAATATAATAGATCGGGAACCCAAAAGAATAAAATAAAAATATTATATTTTATATAAAATTATACTTTCTGATTAAAATTTTTTATATTTAAAAGAAAAAAATAACAAGGTTATATAAAATATATCAAAAGAAACCTTTAAAGGATTAATATATTAATCGTATCTAATTTTAACTAAAAAGATAAAAGTTAATATATAAGGAATAAATATAAATTTTATAAAAGAAAATAATTAGGAGATTACAAATATTGTGAAGCTATACGCAGGTTTTGGTATTGCGTATACGTTCCGTATGTATTCCAATATATGACTAGAAGCTACGTTAGTACCAAGCTTGTTAAAGCAACCTTATATCTACCCCGCTCAAAAGCTTTACCTTATTACCCCGGGGGTCCCTTATTCTTCTAATAATAGCCGTTAGTTCTTCTATCCTCCTAGAGGATAGGGTTAATAACAATTACCTATCTATTGCGTTCAGCTTGCGCTCTACTATTGTAGCAGCTATATCTAGTTATCATACTCTATATTGCCATTTACTATACACCCTAACAAATATAGAGCCGGTTAATTAATTTAAGAAAAATTTATATAAAATTATAAAATTTAGAGATATTATAACAATATTATAAAACAATTTTATTATTTTATAGGATCTGATTTTGATATAATATTTTATTAATTTTAATTAGGATATAAAGAAATTAAACTATTAAAATAATTTTAACTTTAAAAATAAGAAAATATTATTTAAATATTTTTAATATAAATACTTAATAATAAAGGTAAATTAAGACTTTTATTAATAAGCTTTATTCAAGGAAAAAGTAATTTTATTTTAAGAATTCGAAGAATTTATATTTCAGATATAGGAATTTTATTTAAATAAAGGTTTTGCTAAATCGTTCGCTTTATAAATTAATATCGAAGGAAACGCTTATAATATAGCTTATAATAATATAAATAGCTCGAAAAACCCTATAAAAGAAAGTTCGAAAAAGGTAAGGAAAGCTATATAAAGACTTTTGAATTAAAATAATATAAAAATATTATAATAAATTCTAATTATTAATAATTTATAAGTTAATATAATTCAAATTATTTTATTAAATACTTCGAGTAGTTCAGGCTAGTAAATCGCTTTATAAAATATTTTAACTGTTAAAGTGTTACAAAATAATTAGGCCTTAAGTAATATTTCGAATAGCCCGGGTTAGCAGATTACTCTCCAGAATATTCCGATTATTAAAGCTTTATAAAACTATTAGGACTTAGGCAATGATTTGAATAGCTTAAGCTAGTTAATTATTTTATAGAAAACTTTAGTTATTAAGGTATTATAAAATAATTAGGTCCCGGGTAATATTTCGAATAACTTAAAATAATTAAGTCCTAAGTAATATTTCGAATAACTTAAATTAATAAAATATTTTTTTATAAAACCCTTCAGAAGATATATCAATATTAAATATAATGTTATAATTTATTATAACGGACAAACTTATTTTCTGTAAATAAAAACTCCGTAAAAACTTATATAAATATATAATACGAGAGACTTTAGGCTTATATATCTTGAAGTAAATAATATTAAAAGGGAATTTAATTTAAGAAAAAATAAAATTATTCGATAAATTAAATATTTTAATAAAAATTGCTAAATAGAAAAGCTGCTTTATTAATATTATATATATTATTATAATAGCCGGTATTTATATTATATTCGGTATTAAAGTATATTTTCTTATTATTATTTATTTATAATAATTAAGGCTTGGTAGTCTCTAGATAACCCGAATTAAGCTTTTTAAATTAATTAATAAATATTAAATTAAAATTAAGTTATTTTTATATTTATAATAGAAAAAAGCACTAAATTTCGAAAATCGAAAAATTATTCTTTTATTTTAATTAGAAAATAGGCTATTTAAAAAAGAATTAAAAGCTATAAATTAAATTAACCAGGTTTGAATTATATTATAAATTATATTTTATAACTTTATATTAATATTCGATTAGCTTATTATAAGTTAGCTTAGTTATAATTAGGCTATTTAAGTTTCGAATATTCTTATTAATATTTCTTTAAATAGCTCTATTATTATTATCTCTATTTAAGGTTTTAGATAAAATAATATTATTCCGAATATTTTCTTTAATTAAAGTTAAGTTAATATCCTTTAATATAAATAACTTTTAAGTATCTTTATTATTCTTTATTAAAATTAAAATAATATTCTTTTAAATATTATTCTTAATTAAAATTAAACCGGTATCCTTTAATATAATTAACCTTCGAATATCTTTATTATTTATTATTAAAATCAAATTAATATTCCTTTAAATATTATTTTTAATTAAAATCAAATTAATATTCCTTTAAATATTATCTTTAATTAAAATTAAGCCGGTATCCTTTAATATAATTAACCTTCGAATATCCTTACTACTCTTTATCAAAATCAAATTAATATAATTTTAAATCTTTTTGCTCCTATTCCTACTATTCTGAATCAAAATTAAATTAATATTATTATAAATTAATATTAGAATATTTAGTTTTCAAATTAAGCTATTTCTGCTTAATTTATAACTTAACCAAATCTTATTAAGCTTTAAATAATTATAAATATAATAATTTAAAAAGTATTAAGAAATATATTATAGCTAAAGTAATAATAATAGCAATAATAACAAAAATAATAATATTATTAATAATAAAAGGAAGTATAATAGTTCTATTAATAGCAAAAATAAGGAGATAAAGAGCTTTAATAATTAACTATAAGAAAATACTTAAATCAAAATATTAATTATTTAAATAAGGTTTTTCTTTAATATATATTAAAAAATAAATAAATAATCTTTTATCTTCGGTAGAATTTAGTAAATTCCCGATTTATTATATTATATTTATAATTCGTTAATTATTATAAAATTATATTAATAAGGTAAATTATTATTATATAATTTCGTATTTAGCCTAGCTAAAATAGCAGATTCTATCGAAGTATTAAATTTATAATTAACGAAAATAATTTATAAGGTTTCGAAAACGGTTTATTCCAAAAGTTATATAAAAACTTAATATTTAAAGGTTTTGGTAAGCCCCTTTCTTTATCGCTATAAGTCTTATTATAGAAAACCTTTTAACAATTATTCTCTTAACTTTTATAACTTTAATAATTACTTTTTTATAAAATTACGTACTTATTATTATTATTATAATTATTATTAATATTTATTTAATAGAAAACGCTCTCTTATAGACAAATATTATAAAGGAAAATAGTATCTAACCTTCTGTTTTAATAGACTCTTTTATTATTATTATTATTATAAATAGCCTAACCGTATTACGAATTATAGCGGGTAGCTCGGTAAATCTTATAATAATAACGGTAATTAACCTTTATAATAACGATTTTTCAATTTTATTAATATTAAATTTTTATATATTATTTCCGATTAATAATCCTTCGCCGGTAATATTCCTTATTATATTGTTAATATAATATATATACCCGATTTAATAAGTTAAAAAGATATATATTAGCTTAAATCTTAACCCGAATAATAATAAGATCGAAGTAAATTTTATAAAAATTTTAAATATAAATATAAATTATATTAATAGCTTTATTATATTAATTATATACTTTTTAAAAGGGATATTTATTATAAATTATAATATTAACTTTTTTAAGCAAAGTATTCTTTATAATTTTATTAAGGATAATTTTATATATTATAATTTAGTTCAAGATATCGTTAAAGGACTTTCCTTTTTATTTTTTATATTATATATTAATATAGCCTATATTTATCTCGATAATAATAAGGCAAATAAGGCTAAATTGAAAATTTTATTAATAATTTATTATATTAATATTTTATATAAAATATTATAATAATAAATAAACGTTTCTTAATCGGTAATATAAAAATATTAAGGGTAAAATCAGACTTTAATATAAGAGCAACAAGGGCTAAACTAAATTTATATATTTATAAAAATATAAATAAATTATAAAAAATATTAATTGTAATTAATTAGCTTAATTAATAAATTGTTTTTTCTTTTAGTCTTATTCTTGCTTAATTATATAATAATATAGAATATTTAAATCCGGATTAATATATATTTATATTAACCTCCTAACGGTTATAATTTCTTAATAACTAGGTATTATTTACCCCCCTATTATTCTATTATTTTCTAACCGAATTAGGCAAATAGGAGCTCGAATAAAAGCCCTTGATAAATTCTATAATACCTATTTTTCAGATATATATTATAATACGCAAATATTATATACGAGGTATATTAATATTAGCTTCGTTAAATAGACTTAATACTTGGCCGTTAAAGGGTTATAGCTATTTAAAGAGGTTAATATAAATAATTAAACTAATAAAATTTATATATACTTAGATTTGAAAAAAAAATTCCTAAGACTCCTTCTTTATTGAATAACCCTAGAATATTAAATTTATAATAACTTATTATTCTTATTAATTTTCTATTTATAACTTATAGAACTCTTTTATACGATTTTAAAATTACTTCATTTGCTAATTCTAATAGAAATTTATTAAATTATTCTTAAAAAAATATTTTTATTATTTTTTAATACCGAAATATAATTTTTTATAATTCTTATTACCAAATTTGAAAAGATTAAAATCGAATTAAAATAATTAGGGTAATATATAAGGATATTATATTTTATAATAGTAATAATTATAACTTTATTATTAGAATTTAAAAATAAATTTAAAGAAATATCTTAATTTCGGCTTTATAATTTTTATCGATTAAAAATATAATATCTGCCTAATTATCTTATAAATTCAAATAATATAATATCGAAATAGAATAATAATTTTTATTCGAAATTAAGAATTATACTACCCAAAATCAATAAAATATAATATATTATAATATTAACCGGATTAATATCCAATATTTACGAGCAAATAATCCTTCTAATATATAATAATTTCAATTCTTATATACTAAAAATATTGAAAGGTTAAAAAATATTTTTATTATTAAGAGTTATTATCGACTTGACCTTAGGAATTATATTATTATTTATATTTCTTAATAAGAAATAAATAATTTAATTATTATATTAAATATTATACTTTTTAATTTTTTTAATAGAAGTTTATCTGAAATAAATTTTGTTAAATAAATAAAATTGCGAGTTATTTATAGAAAGTATCGAGTAGAAGCTATTTATAAATATTTTATATTCTTCGATATATAATAGCTTATTAATTTATATTTTAATAATATATTTATTATATTATAATAATAAAGAGCTAATATATTTAAATATAAATAAAGAATTGAAATCGAAGCTTTATAAGGAATATTTTAATTCTGCTAATTTCTTTAATAACAAAATCTTTTATTTTATTTGCTTATATTACAAATAAGGTAAAAAGTTAAAAAAATAATAATAATAAGTTTATTTAATAAGAGACAAATCGAAAGACTTAAAATATATTTTTAATATCAAAAAGCTCCGCGAGGGTTTCGATAACCTCCTAGAGATTATAAGCTTCTAAGAAATTTTTTATATAGAAATTATATATTATTATTTTATATTACGGAGTTATTAAGTAAAATATATAAATTATTTAATATAATTAATATTAATCAAAAGCAAAAGTTAGTAATATATTTATTTTATATATATTAAGTTTAATAATATATTACTAGCTTTAATTTTATTATAATATACTTAATAAATATTAAAATAATAAGGAACTTTAAATTAAGAATATTAGCTTCTTCGGAAGCAAATTCGAGCTTTATAAAATAATATTTTCGATTAATAAATATTTTTAATAAAATATAAAATAATATATTAAAAAAAGAAATTATAAAGAAAATTTATAATATTAAATATATTATTCTTTTATTATTTATATTTTACGAAAATATTAAATACTTCAAATTATATACGAAAATAATAAAATTGTTATTCGAACTATATATTCGAAATATAATTTATATTATTATATAATAAATTTTTTAGCCCTTTAATTAAGGATTAGTTCTTAGGTAGGAGATTAAATATTACTTTTCTAATATCGAAATCTTAATAATATAATAATTTAATTTTTGTTATTAGCAGCTTTAGCTTTTTACTATATATTATTTCTCTGATCTTATTAATATTATTATTTAAAAAAAATTTATTAAAGAGAAATTTATAATTAAAGAATTTAATTCTATTTTTTAATATTATTTCGTCCAGTTTATTTTAAAATTAGGCTTTTATTTTTAAAAGATTATAAATATAGGTTTAGCTAAAGCTTTTAATATTATAATTTATATATACCTTTTTTATATTATTAAATATAACTAAAATTCTTTTAATTATTATATAAAAGAGATCTAAGGCCGATTAAATATATAAAATAAATTTAATAATTTAATCTCTTTAATATTAATAACGGAAATAAGCAAGTTAGACTTATAATATAAATATAAATAACCTTTCAATAACTCGTAATAATAAGCTATATCCGGAATATTTATTCGCTAGTTTTATAGCTTTAAAAAATTATATAAGAATTTTATTACTCCGTTTTTCGTTTATTATTTTACCTTTTTAATATTTTTTAATAATAACCTAGCTTAGACAGAGGCTATCGAAAAAGGAATATTTAATATAGCAAAAGATATAAAAGAAACCTTTAACAAAAATATACTCGATTATAATAATAATAAAAGTAAAAATTATATAAATAAGAAAGGCAATAATTAATTAAAGAATAAAAGTTATATTAATAAGATAAATAAAGATAAAAAACAAAATATTTTAATTTTTTTAATAATAAAAGCTTTAATTTAGATATTATTAGAATAAATATTTTTAAACCTTAATCTTAATCTTATTACCGGAACTCTCGATATTATTAAGCTTAAAAAGAATATTAATATACCGCTATTATTATTAGCTTTATCTTTTAAATATTCTAAATAAAACTTATATTTACCTTTTTATTTAATTTATTTAAGTAAATATACTCCCCTTAAAATACCGTTAGCTTTAATATAAATTATATTATATAATAATAATATAATCGAGGAAATAAATATATAAATAAATAATAAAAGTAATTATTAGAATAAATTATTTAGGAATAAAGATTAATCGGAACTTATTAGAAATCAGAATAACCTTATATAAAATAAATTAAAAGTTAATAATTAAATTAATAAATTCTTTAATTTATTTGGAATCCTAATTGAAGTAGAATAATATAACTAATATTATAAGTTTCTGATAATATTTTATTATATAATTAATATAAATAAAATTATAATAAAATTGAAAAGAATCTTAAATTTAATAATAGAATATTAAGAGGATCTTATAATTAATTTTATATTAAATTAATACCGTAAAAGCGTTTACGGCTTAATAGAAGTTTTTTATAATAATAAAAAGGGAGGTAAATAGTAAATATTATTAGAAAATAATAAGAAATACTGCTTATTTTATAACGAAAATATATAATTAGTAATATCAAAATAATATTATATTTAAAAAATGTAAAGTAAAAGATAAAAACTTTATTAATTTTTATACTTTATTAATTTAAATAAAGATAAATTATAATAGAAAATACTTAATATTTTCGAAGCTATTCTTTATAATTTATAAGTTTGATTAGAAGTATTTTATTATTCGCTAGTAACGAATAAAGATAGCGAATTAAATAGTTAATTAATAAAGGCTTTAAATAAAAAGAAAAATATCAAAAATATAATATTAAATTATTAATTATTCGCCCTTTCTTTTTATTCTTATTATTAATCCTATTAAATATATAAAAAGGAGATAAAAATTTATTAAATACGATTATTTTCCTATTATAAATAATACTTTCGGCTATTTCGTTTAGACTTTCAATAAATAATTATTATATTATTTGATTACCGTTTATAAATTAAATATATTATTAAAAAAGGCCTATTCTTTATTTATATATTAAATATTAATATTATTTCTAATATTCTTTAAGAAACTAATAAACTTTTATACTCGATTAGCAAATCTTTAATATAAAATAATAGGAATATTATTTATAAATTAAATTTAGTATTATTATAAGATATTTTAATATTGTTTAGTATTTATCCGAAAAAATATAAAATATATTTATAAAGAATAATATATAATTTTATTAAATAAATTTATTTAATCTTCCGATAGGAATCTTGGGGAGTTATATTCTTTTAAAATAATTTTTATAAATATTTAAAAAAGCTTAAAATAATAATAATAAATATTATAATTAAAATTAAAATAATCTAATATTAAAGTTAATAAATTAGCTTATTTATTTTTAAATTTAAATAATTATCTTATATTTATAAATTTCAAAGGTTTTATATATTATTAATTGAATATTAAAAAATAAATATTAATTTATTTATAATTAAATAAATATTCCTTTCGAATATAGCTTAATATATTTCTAATTTAAAAATTTCAATTTTTATTATTTTTAGAAAATAGCTTTGTTCCTTCAAAATAACGACTTATTATAAATATTTTATATAGAAGTTTAAAGTTCTAATAAAATATATATTTATTATAATTTCTATAATTTAAGCTTAGATTTTTTATATTATTTAAGTTTTATCTTTTAAGAAATTAAAATTTAATTATATTTCAAATTTTTAAAATATTATTAAATAATTTGTTTATAATATAATATATTAACTTTTATAATATTTTAATTAACTAGTTTTAAGTTTTTAATCAAATTATTAATATCTTATTAATATTTTCGAATTCTAATAATATAAGAAACTTCTTAGCGCTTTTAGAAAATATTTATATCAAGGTCGAAAAACTTAAAGAAGAGCAGAAAGATAAAGAAAAGATATAAGCAGGAGAAAAGGAAAAGGAAAAAAATTAAAAAGAAGAAAAAAAAAAGAAAAAACAAAAGAGGAAAAAAAGATATAAGAAAAAGAAATATAAAAGAAAATAAAATTAAAGAGGAAAGCGCAAAAGAAGAGAATATAAAAAAGGAAAATATAAGAGAAAAGTATATAGGAGACGAGGACGCAAGAAAGGAAAAAGTAAGAAAAAAATATATAAAAAAAGAATATATAGGAGAAGAATATACAAAAGACGAAAATATAAGAATAAAAATTAAAAAAAAAGAATAAAAAAAAGAAAATAAAAGGAAAGAAAACCTAAAGATAAAATATAAAAGAAAAAATAAATAAAAGAGAAATAGAAAAAGAGAAAATATAAAAGGGAAAAAAGAAAGAAATTCCAATATAAAGATATAAAAGAAAATTTGATAATAGAAAACTTAATAATATAATTATACCGTAAAGGAAACTAAATAACCTCGAGGACAAATTTAACTATAATACTATAAATATATAAAAATAAAGTTATTTAAATATAATAATAAGATCTTAGCAATTATTATATTAAAAATATTTAATAATATTATATTTTTAATTATAAAATAAAGATAATATTAATAATAACAAATTGGAATCAAAAACGTTAATTATAATATATAAAAATTTTAACCTAAAGAATATTTACAAGGAGCTAGATAAAATAATAAGAATAAAATTAAATAAATTAATTCAAAATTATAAAATTTAATTTTAAAATAAATAATTTATTATTATTTATAATAATTATTCGGAGATAATTAAAACTTTTAAATATACCGAATTCTTTTCTTGATTTAGAAAAACAAATTAGCTATTTTCTTATAATTTAATATTATTAATATATTTTATCAATTAGCTATCAATTATTCTATTATTATATAACTTATTTATAACGCTAAATAACAAACTTTAATAATTAATAAATTATAATTATAATTATAATTATTTAATACTTCCGTATAATATTTTTAATTATTAAATATTATTTATTATAAACTTTAAATAAAATCGTATTGATTATTTTAATTCTTTACTTTCGAATAAAGTAAGGAAAGTAATAATAATAACAAATATCCAATACCGGCTAGCCGATATTATAAAAGGGGAATATAAATAATTCTTAATTTAAGATATTATAAGGGTATATTATATTACTAGATTATTTTCTATTAATATAATATTTAAAAGTATTAAAAATAATTTAATTCTTATAATTATAAAATATTTATAATTTATAATATTAATTATATTTTATCAAATTAAAATATAATAAATAAAGTTATAAATAATACCCTCCTTTAATATCGATATTTTAATTTATTTATAAATTTAAAGTATTAGAAGAAAGCCGAATAATATATTAAAAATATAATATTATTATTAAGAAATTACCTTAGAATAAAGCAATATTAAATATTAATAAATAATAATAAAGAAGATTCAAATAAAAAGGAAAGCAAAATTAATAAGGTTTTTCTAAATTAACTATTATTTAAGTAATATAAAAAGCGGGATAAGCTTTTTAATATTTACGTTATATATAAATATAAGAAGGATAAAATTAAATATTAAGCTTAAATAAACGAATTATTTTGTATAATTAAAGTTATTAAATATAATAAGATTATAATTATATAAACTAAAACGAAAGCTTAATATAAAAATAATATTATATTAAATAAAAAGATAATCAAATTAATAATTAAAGTAATATACCGTTTAGCTAAATAGATTAGAGTTAAATCTTTTAATAATAAAATTATATTATATATAAGGAAATAGTTTTTTGCTCTAAAGATCTCAGAAAATATTAATAAATTTAAAGGAAAAAAAGAGGTTTCGGGGGGAAATATAATAACAAATATATTAAAGAAATTCTTATTTAAAATTTATTTTAATCTTATAAATTTAAATCAAAAGAAATAAGAATATTGAAAATATAAGAAATAATAAAATAAAAGCAAAATTTGGGTCGTTTTATATAATATAATAAATATTAAGATTCTATTTTTTATTCTTAAGAGCTATTATATCGAAAATAAATATATAATTTCTAATAAATAATAAAATATAAGCTTATTTCCTATAATTTATTATTAATATTATTATAATTTTACAAAAATCAAATCTAATAAATAAGAAACTTTTATTAAAATTAATAAAAAATATATTTAACTTAAAAAAATAATTTAAAATCTTTAATAATAATATTAATAATTTATTAAATAGATTCTAAATTATAATTAATACCGCCTATATATCTTTAAATAGACTTAAAACAGTATATATAGAAAATATTCTGGATTTAAACCTTAATAATATTATTTCTAAAGCCGAAATATATTTTAAAACCTTAGAATTATTTATTTTAATCCTTAAATAAATAATAATAATAGAAAAATTTCTAATACCCCTAAATTCTCTTTAAACGTCTTTTTTCCTAACAGAATATAAACGAGCTCTTTTTAATAATAAGTCGAAGTTATAAGACGAGAATATATTTTTAATAAAATCGAAACTTGTTTTAAGCAGAATAGGAACTTTTTTAATAATTAGCGAAAATCTTATATCGATAAATATAAATATCGAAATAAAAGGTTATATTATTAAATATATATAAAGTTTAATAGATTTGGCGAGATAATTTTGGCTACTTATTTACTTTATATAAAGGGGATAAGAATAGCAAATAAGGTAAATAGAAAGGTATTTAATTAGCTTAAGTTATTCGTTATTATTAAGTTTAATCGGGTATAATTAATAACAAAATTATTTTTATTTATGTAAAGCTATATGCAGGTCTTGATATTATATATATATTCCGTATATATTCTGGTATATAATTAGAAGTTATATTAGTATTAAGTTTATTAAAGTAACCCCGTATTTACCCCGCTTAAAAGTTTTACCTTATTACCCTAGGGGTCCCCTATTCTTTTAATAATAGCTATTAATTCTTTTATCCTCTTAAAGGATAAGGTTAATAGCAATTACCTATTTATTACGTTCAGCTTGCGCTTTACTATCGTAGCAGCTATATCTAGTTATTATATTCTATATTGCTATTTACTATATACCCTAACAATTTATTATTCAAAATATTTAAACTTTTTTTACTAATAAATATTAAAGCCTTAATATTCCCCTCTTTTATTAGCAAATATTAAAGTCGGAACGGCTTTCCTTTATCAATATTAAACCTTCGACCAATCGAAGCTTTATTATTAAACTTATTAAATTAAATATTTTTTATTTATTAATAAAATAAATATTATTAGAGCTAAATACTTCTTTATTATTAAACCTTTATTACAAAGTTAATATTATTAAGTTAATATTATTAATTTAATATTATTAAGCTAATATTATCAAACTGTTATTATTAAACTATTATTATTAAGTTATTATTACCTTTTCCCTTAAAATATAATTAAGTAAATATTTTATTGATTTTATCCTCTTTCTTTTCCTTTTTTTCTTTTCCTTTTTTCTCTTTCCCTCTTTTTATTTTATTTTTCTCTTTCTTTTCTTTCTCCTCCCTTCTAAGGGCGGTAAAGAAAGTAAAGAAATCGGGATAACAATTAAAATAAAATAAGAAATCGTTATTATTAAGTTATTATTATTAATTTATTATTAAAGTCCTTATATATATTATAAGAGAAATAGGGATATAAGGACGGGAAATATAGGAAATAAGGATAAGGAAAAAGACGATAATAAATAAATAATAAACAGAATATTACAAGTTTCCTTTCCGAGTTTCGCTTATTAATAAGCAAAAGAGCTTTTATCTTTAAATATTAAATATAAATTAATATTTATATAAATATTTAGTCTTTGGTATTTTATATATTTCTATTATATTATATTAGAAACTTGAATAAAATATTAATATATATTTTATAATATTAATTTATTAATTAGCTTGTTATTAGAATATATTACAAATATTATCTTATTTATAATTATAAGATTTTTCTATTAAAATAAGCTTAAAAAAATTAATTTAATAATTTATAATAATTAATAAGCTTCCCGATTAAGGAAGTAAGGAAAGGCAAAAAACTTTATAAATAATATTTTTAAAAATTTTGAAAAAAGAAAAAAGGTCCGGATTTTTATATCAAATAATAATAATTCTTAAATAAAAGTTATTCAAAAGATTTCGTTAAATAATAATAATTTAACTATTATTTATTCCTATTATAATAAATAAATCTTATTTATAATTATAGCAAAGAAAGCTATATTTAAGTTCTTAATAATTATAGTTTTCAGGTTATATACCTTAAGCTAGGCGTAATTTAATATTTTTTTCTTTTATGTAATTTTATTAATTTATTTTTAAATATTTATATTAAATTTTATATATAATAATACTTACAAATTTAAAAATAATATAAATATAATATATCGAATATTTTATATTATATCAAATTACCAACAAGAATATTATTTATAATAAAAAGGAAAATATAAGCCTTTTTATAACAAAAGAATATTTCTTTATATATTTTAAAGGAAGGATTAGTACCGAAGAAGCTTTATTATAAAATTATATATAAATAAGAATTAGGAAAGATTCTCTTTATAATTAATAATACTTATTAAATTGCGAAAGTCTATATAAATAATAATAAAATAACCTAGAAACTAGCTTTAAGAAGTTATAAACAAGAAGGCTAAATAAAAGGCTAAAGTAATAAAAATTATAAAAAAGTTTAATAAATTATTTAATATAATATAATATTATAATCGCCGCCGTTTGCAATAATAGCAAAGTTTAAATATTAATTTATTAAGAACTATTAATATTATATAAAATATATATAATATAAAGCCTTAATATAATTAATAATATATAAAACCAAGTTTTAATAATTAAAATTATTTTTAATAAAAATATATTATTTCAAATATTATATTAATAGACTATTATTTCAAATATTTATAAAAGAATAAACTATATTTATTTCTACTTTAAATACCAAGTTAAATTATTTGCCTACGAGGTATTAGATTTCGAGAATTATATAATATAATATATATATTAGAAAAAATTAATATCGTCTTATTTATATAATATCTTTAACGAAAAGATAATCTTTAAAATAAAGAAGTCTTTTTCAAGCTTTATTTAATAATATAACTATATTTTCGTCTTAATATTAGGCTCGACCTTTATATAAATAACATTTTTCTTTTATTTAAACTCTTTATAATAGGATTATATTGTGAGGCTATACGTAGGTCTTGGTATTATATATGCGTTCCGTACGTGCTCCGGTATATAACTAGAAGCTACGTTAATACTAAGCCTATTAAAGCAACCCTGTATCTACCCTGCTCAAAAGCTTTACCTTATTATCTTAAAGGTCCCCTATTTTTTTAACAGTAACCGTTAATTCTTCTATCCTCCTGGAGGATAGGGTTAATAGCAATTACTTATTTATTGAGTTTAGCTTGCGCTCTATTATTATAGCAGCTATATCTAGTTATCATATTCTATATTGCCATTTACTATACACCCTAACATATATTTAATTTATTTAATAAGTTCCTTATTTTTTTCTATATAATATTAATATTATCTGTTTTAACAGAACAATATTTACTTTAATCTTAAAGAAAAAGTCTTTTTTTCTTCAAAAGAAATTAAAGTTAATATAATATTATTATTCGAAGGCTTTATCTTTTAATAGGAATAAACTTTTCTATATATTATTATCAAAATTATAAAGATTTAATATAAATTAATTATATAAAAGTTTAAAAAGGATTTATTCTCCTAAGCTTAAGTCTTTTGATTACTTTTAACAAAATAATTATTAAAAAAATATATAAAAGTCTTTTTCTTTAATCTCTTTTTTCCCTAACTTTCGAATAGCGATAAATATTAAATTCCGTACTAATTAATCGGTATTAAAAGGCTGGTATTTCTAAGTATATTCAGCTTTAAGGAGTAATTAATTTATATTATATTTCGAAAATATCTTCTTCTAGCGTTCCTATAAGGTATATAAGTAATAAGTTAATATAAATTAAGGTATATTAAAAGTATTATTACTTATTTCTGTTATAAAAGCAACGAGATACAAGTATTATAATCTTTTATATTATATTAGAAATCAAATTAAAACGTAACTATTAACTCTTATTCTTTTGAAATTTAATCGGTAAACTCTTCGAACTTCTAAATATTTAATAAATTTGATTCGAATAAAGAATATATATTAAGCTATATTCAATATATAACTTATAAAAGGGTTAGATATTTTTATTTGATAATTAATAAATAAGGAAATATATTAATAAAATATATAATATTTATATAAAAGAGTAAATTTATAAAATTATATATTAATAATAATAATAGAAATAAAATTATAAATTATATTTTAGAAAGTTTATAAGTTCTAATATTAGAAAATATTTAATAATATTCTTAATATCTTATCTTTTATATTATTATAAAATATTATAAGGATTAGAGTTATAGAAAGCTATTTATACTTATTTTTAAAAGATAATATAATTGAAATAGAAAATATTTTACTTATATAAATTAAATAAGATTATATTAAACTTTATATTTCTCTTGCCTTTCTTCTTATAATTTATTTTGTTATTATTATTTCGATATCTTGCTCGCCTAAAGTTTTATTATTATTTATTTATTTTCTTATATTAAATATTAAACCTTTTAAAGTTTTTATTTTCGTCTTTACTATTTATATTTCCTTGCTAGAAAGTTTTCTTTAGCCGAAGAATAAAGTATATATATTATTTATATTTACTATATTTTTTCGAAGTACTAAAATATAACTCTTTAATATAGGTAACGCCCTTAAATAAGAACTTGTTGCTATAGATATTATAAAGGAAAGGGTTTTAGTAAAAAACCTTTTAAAAATTCTTAAAAAGAAAGCTATAATTATAAAATTATTCTAATAGCTATATTTAATATTATATTAGATTTAAAAATTATTAATTAGCAAAAATAGAAATAAATTTATTAAAAGTAATTTATATAAGTAGATTAAGGGGTAATAAAACTATTTTTATAAAAATATTTTAATATTTAAATAATCTATTAATATAAAATATTTAAAGTAATAATCTAATATTTATTACTTTAAAAGGATATAATCCTTACTTATTATTCCCTTTATTATATAATAAGCCTTAAAAGAGGAGATTTAAAGTATTAAATATTAAAGCGAAAATTCCGGTCTTAAATATATATTTAAGAGAAAAATAAAAATAAAAGAATATATTTTAGTAAAATAAATTAATATATTAAAAACATATTAATTTTATAATATATAATATTATTAGCTTTGAAATATTCGGGTTTAATATATTAATATAATTATATTAACGGAACCTTTAAGGCAAAATAATTTATTAATTAAATAATAAAACCTGAATTTAGCTTATAAATTATAATTAATTAGCCAAAGCTATAAAAGAGTTAATAAATAAGAGATTTTATATAAATCTTTTAACTTATTAATATTCTTTTTATTACTTTTTTAAGTTTTTATATATAAATTTATTATAATATTTAATATTAATTTTAAATAAGTAAGATATTATAATATTTATATAATATATAATATAAAATTAGAGAACGTATTATTATTAATATTAATTAATATATTACCTTTTCTTTTTATAATATTTAATAATTCAATTATTATTAATTTAATTTATTTTTGTTGTTTTTCTTTTTTATTATATTTACTTTTAAATTAAAAATATAAAATACCTTTTTTTTGTTACCTTTTTTATACGCCCTTTTTATTTTTAATAGCTAAACTTTTACCTTTAAATTAAGAATATAAAATACTTCTTTTCGGTCGCCTTTTTCCTTTGCTATCTTTATTTTAAATAGCCGAATTTTTATTTTTAAGTTAAAAATATAAACTATTTCCTCTTTATTATTATATTTTTCTATTATTTTTATTAAAATTTATTAAAATTTCGCTTTTAATTTAAGAATATAAATTACCTCTTTATTATTACTCTTTTCCGTTATTACGGCTAAATAATCAGATTTCGAAATAACGAAATATAAGAGAATAGCGCAAATTATATAAAAGACTAAAAAAGGTTAAAGGGGAAATTTTATTAAAAAATATTAAAAAAAGTAATATAAATTATAATCTTTTTAAAAGAAAAATCGTATCCGGTTAATATAATAAAATTATTTTATAATATAAAAAGGTTTAAATAATTTGTATAAAAAAGATTCGATTTTAATAAATAAATAATAATAGAATATATAATATTTAATAGTTTAAAAGCTAGTTTTAATATTTAAATATTTAATTATTATATTTAATTTAATTTTAAATAAAATATTTTATATATTAAACTTTTCTATATTTCTATTCGTAAATATTATATATTTTATTATTATTTGTTCAAAGATTTTTAATTATTTTTATATTATACCTTTTTAATTATAATAAGATAAATAATAATATAAGTTGAATATTTCCTTTTATTTATATTATCTTATAAAAATATCGTAAATATTAATATTCTAATTATAGCGATAAGTAATTTTATTATATATATTCGGGGAACCAGCGCTTAATATAAAAAATATTAAAATAAATAAAATATAATAATATTAAATAATAAGATTATATTAGAAAATAATAAACGAAAAAGTAACTTATTATATAATCGTAAATTTATATAACCTATTTAATTTAATATATTCTTTAAACTCCTTTATTATTATTTATAATATAATATTTGTAATATTATATCGGATCGCTAAATAATAAAATAACTTATTTACTAAATATTCCTTTAATAATATTAAATCTAATATTAATACTTTAAAGGAATTAGATAATATTTTTAAATTATATTTAATAACAATATTAAATATATATATAAAATATACTAAATTTTTTAAATAGGCTTATAAACTTATTCTAAATAAGGCGGAGAATATAATAAAAATACTTATTAAAAACTAAAATAAAATTGGATTAAATAAGAAAAGATTATTTAAAGTAATTTATATTAATTATTTAACTAAAGAATTCAAATCTAAATTTAAGTAAATAAGAATAAAAAAATTAAATAAAAAAGCTCGTAAAATCTAAATATTAAAATATAAAAAAGTTATAATATTAATTAATATTTTAAAGATATTCGAATAAGCTTAGAAAATATTATTATTTAAGTTTAATTATATCTTTAATTACCTTCTTATACCGCGCTTAAAGAACTTATTAACCTTATTTAGAATTATTAAAGTTTAAAGAAAGAAAGAATTTTTAGCTAATTATATTATATTTAAGAGTAACCTTATAAATAAAGACGCTTAAACTTATTAATTAATAATATTAATATTTATAAAATTACAATCAAAATTTAATATAAAGTTAATTATTATATTTATGTTACCGGATAGGACGGTAAAAGGTAAATAACAAAGTATTTATTATTATAAGCTAATTTAGCTAATATAATATAAATATTTAGTATATATTTTCAAACCTATTATTTAATAAGATTCTATTTATTAACAAAAACTTGTTTAATATAATTATATATAGCCGGTAAATAAAAATAGAAAAATTATATAAAATTATATCTTTTAAATATATAATTATCTTTATTTTAAATAATAATTAATAAGATAATTCGTTTATTATTAAGATTTAATATAATACTAGCTTTTAAATATAATATAATTTTATATTAGAAATAATTATATAATTATAAATATTATACCTTTAATTTTAAATATTTTATAATTTTCTTTTATATTTATCTTCTGTTTAAAATTAATAAAATTATAATTTCTTTAAATTATTTTATTATTATTATCTTTATAAATCTTGATTTCTTAGGCTTTATTAATATAAATATATTTCTCTTATATTAAAGCCGTTAGAAATTGTTTACTTAAGATATTTTTTAGTTTCTTTTAAAGTATATTTTGACTTATATTTCCCTAAGGGAATTAAGTTAATTAGTTATTCGAATTATTTATATTCTAAATAATTTATTCTAAATATAATAAAAATTAATAGTATAATAGCTTTAAAATATAAATTAATATTCTTTTAATTTAATTAATAAAAAGTATTTTAATCTTTGGAAATAAAAGTCTCTAAATAATTTAATAAAATTAGTTTATATAAACCGAATAATCAGCCTATTCGAAGAAGTATTTAATATTATAATAAATAATAAGGAAATAAAGGCCGAAATATAATCAAAAGCTTATAAAAGGCAAATAATAAATATTTTTAAAGAAACTTAGTATTTAAAGTATATTAAGAAGATTTATTTAATTTAGTAAAAAAGGAGCTAAGTTTTGACCTAATCAAGCCTGGTTAAATTATAGAAAACTAAGAATAAATAGCAAAACTCGCTAACTTTCGTAAGACAAAATAAAGAAGAGAAACGCTTTTAAATATATATATACTTGTTATTAATAAGATTTATATCCGTTATCTTAAGCCGCTATTATATATATTTAAAAAATAATAATAGGAAAAGCCGCTAATCCCTCCTCTCTTCCTTTGGACTTTATTATATAAATCCTATTATTAAAATTATTCGCAAATTTAAATTCTATTCAAAAGAAAATAGAATATTAAAAGTTAAAACGGCCGAAAACTTTAAAAGTTTTAACAAAATCGGTAAAATTATTAAATTATATAATAATATTTTAAATTTCAAAAATATTATTTTTGCTTTCGAGCTTTATAAATTAATTATCATTAATACTAACTTCAATTATTATTTATAAATTTATATATATAATATTTTCTATCCGAATAAGGTTTTGGAATAGTTTATATTATTTAAAATTTATATTATATAATTATTCTTAAGAATATATAATTATAAAATAAAATACTTAATCCTTAATTAGCTAAATAGAATTATATCTTTTATTTTTATATTTAAAATATTTATAATAATCCGATTACTTAACTTTATATAAGCCTGGCGTTTACGAGCCTTTAAAACTAATACTTATTTAAATTATAATAAATATATATACTTAGAGAGTTTTTGAATAACTAGAATTAAAAGCAAATTTAATATAAAAATTATAAAATACTTTATTCGAATATTTATAAGTTTCGGATATTATAATTAATATAAACAATATTAAAAATTAATAATTTGATATATATAATTTATTATAACAAAAAAAATATTATTAATTATTATAATTATTATCAAATTAATAACGAATTATATAAAAGTATAATATAACAATAATATTAATTAATCTTACTAATATTTTCGTTATAAAACTAGAATATATCGAACGGCCCTATTTTAATATTATTATAATAATTATTATATTTAATTATTTAATTTAATTTAATAATTTTTTTTAGTAAGATTCTTATTAATTTATAGTCCTCGAGCAAAGCTAGGACTTTAATTTATTTAAGGATAATTCATAGACCTTTAATAAATAAAGAAGAAATATAATATATTTATTAATTTTATAAAAAATTTATTTATAAGAATTAATTACAATTTGATCCTGATTAAAATAATAAATACTTTGATTATTTATTCGATTTATATTATATATAACAATTAATTTATATTCGGGGTTTAATAAAGTATTATAATATACTCCTTGTAATTAATATATATTCTGATATTTTTATAATATTTAAATTCGACTATATCGAATAATAAATACGTCCTATAATATTTATAATATTTATAAGCTTTTAAAATATAAAGTATATAATTTTTGGAATAATTATTATATTTAGAAGCTTTTAAGCTATAAAATATAAGAGTTCTAAAATAATTATAAGGCTTAAAAACTCTCTGATTATAAGAGATTTATATTCTGGAATAATTATAATATTTGAAAGTTCTTATTCTATAGGATATATAGATTTTAAAATAATTATAATATTTAAAAACTTTCGGGTTACGGAATATACCGATTTTATAATAATTATAATATTTAAAGTCTTTTAGATTATTAGATATATAGATTTTGGAATAATTATAGTATTTGAAAGCTTTAAAGCTACTGAAATAATATATTATAATTTATTTTATTTTATTTTATTTTTTATTTTTAATTTAATTATTTAAAGATTTATTTTAATCGAAATATTATTTATAAGTTTTTTAATCCTAATCCTACTTTATTCTTATAATATTAATTATAATTTCTGCTAATATAATTAAAAAAGCTTAAATTATAAATATCGAATTATATCCCTTAAATCTTTATTAATTATCTTGTTTAATATTAAATAAAATCTGATTATTCTAAAAGGATTATTAACCTTATAATTAAGTTTATATTAATATATAATCTAGGCCGTTTTAGATTAAGAAGGATATATTGGTATTTAAGAAGGTTAATATTAAATAATAAAATTATTATAATTTATTAAAGATTATTAGATTTGTAGATTCCTTATTAACTTAATATAAATACTTTTAATTAGGAATATTTAAATTTATATATAATAATATAATATTATTGTTAATCGAATAGTTATTAACTAACGACTTATTTTCCTCGAGTATATCTTTATTATTTATTGAATTCTTATTCAATATTACGCTTTATTAAATTGCTAGCCGAATATATTATAATATAGAAGCAGAACCCTTATCGATATTAGAAGCGAACTTCTATAATATAATATTATAAATCCGGGTTATAATATTATAAGAACTTATTTTATATATTTTTTAAGTAACTTTAATAATATCGAAATATTATAACGTTTAATTAAAATCGATAATATTAAATTTTTTCGCTTATTTTAAATATATAAACGAGCTAGTTATCCTTAAATATAAGGTATTTATTAATAAAATAATAAAGTAATAATAATATTATAATTAATACCCTTAATCCTCTATTGCGATTTATAATAGCTTTTATTCTTTTATTAAATTTTATATATAATTTATTTTATTTTATAACCTTTTTAAGAGAGTTATTAATAATTAATAAGTCAAAAATAATTTATATAATTAATTCCTTAACTCTAAATTTAAGCGAGGATTAAAATTTTTTATTTATTAAAAGATATAAATCGCAAAGAATTATAATATAAATTCGTAAGCGAATAAGGTTATCAATATTATATTTATTAATATATTATAGCTCTTTATAAATTTAAGAAATTATAAATCTTATATTTAATCTTTTATATAAGTTAAAAAAAGCTTCTAATTCTATTTATAAGTTGAAAAAAATTTTAAAGTTTTTCGAAATATTAATATCAATTATATTAACTTGTTATATTTTTAATAGATAATTTTTCCCTTATTCGCTTTAAGTTTATTATTAATTAAGTTTTTGAATAATTTATTATTCTTTAGTTAATAATACTTTATAAAAGGTATTATAACGTAATATAAACTATATAATAATTAGCGATATTAATATAAATAATAATATTAAAAAATAATATTTAGGTTTATAAAGAGATTTTTTAGCTTAATTCCCTTATTGACGCAAGTAGTAATCTCGTTATTAAATTATCAACTAGTTAAAATATTTATATTAGAATAAAGAGTATAAAAAAAGAAAATTATATTAATAAAATATTATAAATTATATTATTCGATCTTTATAAGAAAACTTTTATATATAAAAGTTTTCTTATAAGGATCAATAATTCTTTAATTCTTAAGGGGCCTCTATATCGTTCTCGATTAAAAAGATTAACGCCGTTTAATAAATATTATCTTATAATACTCCTAGTTATAATAATATAATATATAAAATATTATTAATTATTTTCTCTATCAAAATCGTTAAAAAGGGATTTTAATAACTATTAATTTATATATAAGTTTAGCTAAAAGTAAAGTTATAATATATTTAAATATATTAAGTCTTTTGCTTTGTTTTGCTTCCTTGCTTATATAAATTTATTTACTTTATTTATAGTCTATAGTAACTTATATCCGCCAAAATAAAAAGTATAAAAGCCGCTTACTTAGGTCTCTTGTTAATAAACCTTATATTTATAAATTATATATTCTAGACTGTTTTATTATAAAATATTAAATATTTATATTTATTGTAATTATATTTTTATAATACCTTTTTACTTTTTTTAATAACTTTTATTATTTTGAATTCGTTATAGTTATATTAAATATTTAATAAGGTTCTTCCGATTTAATATATAAATAATACTAATTATTATTAGCAAGTAGAATTATTATTATTATAATTAATATTTTAATTTGCCTTTTATTAATAGGACCGCCGATATTCGAAATAAGAAGTTTGCTAGTTATTATATACAAATATTAACTTCGGTTATAATTAATAATATTATAATAAATATTATACCTTTAAAAACTATTCTATTATCTTTATTAGTTATTAATTTCCTTACTTTTTATTCTAAAAATAGCCTTGGCTTTTAAATAAATTTTTATTTATTTTAATTTAATAAATAGCTTGCTAATAAGAAAGTAATCTTATTAATAATTATATTAATTAAAATATTATATTTAAAGTTTTTATATTTATTTGCTTAAATAAATATATTATCTTATTAACTAACAATATTTCAGTTTACTTTAAATATATTAGAAAAAAACTATTTAAAATTCTCCTTTTTGTCGAGATATTAAGCTTGTTTATAATTTTAATCCTTATATATATCCTTTTAATACTAAGCTAGTTATATTTATATAATAAAAATTTTATAATTATTCTTATAATAAGTTTAATATATTCTTATTACTTCGAAATTTACATTAAGTTTTATCTTTATATATAAATATTTATATTGTATATTTCGCCCTTTTTCGGTTTACGAATATTTATATTACCCGTTTTGCTATTCTCCGATTTTTCTATATTTCTACAAAATAGAATAATAAAATATTTAAATTAATATACCCGGAGATATAAAGTTTATTTAAAAATAAATCTTTAGAATATTCGGAGAGGTATCCGGAAATGTATTTAAATATATATTATAAAGATTTAAAATCTTATAATCTATTTAAAAAACGTATTAAGCCCGAAAATAATCGAATATTTTCTAATATAATTAATAAGGTTATATTTAGCAATATAATTCAATAGAATTTATATTTAAATAATATTATAATTCTGTTATTTAAACAGTCGATATAATATATAATAAATATTATAATATATATATTTTTTGTATTTCTTTAATAATATTTTATATTTGCAAAGTATTATTAATTTCTTATATTTACCTTAAAAGCAAATATAATAAACGAATTTCCTAGAAGATATTATATTATTAATTATATTAATCGAATTATTTATCCGAAAAGTAAACTTTTAATAGAAATATTACTCCAAATCCCTCCGAATATATTATATAAATAATTAAGTAATAAAATTATAAGAAATAATATTAAATATTAAATAAAACCTACAAATATATTAACAGAAAAAAGGGTTGTAAATCTATTAAAAATAAAAATTAATATCTTAAATAATAAAATAAATATAAGCAATATAATAGCAAAGATCGAAAAATTAATAAAAGAAAAGCTAAAAGTAAAGAAATAAATAAATAAAAATAAAAAGAGAATTAAAAAGTCGGTTAAATTAAAGAGATTTCGGGATTATTATATATATAAAGAATAAGCAATAATCAATTCTAATAATAAGATATATTATCATAAGTATTTATATCCTATTTATATATAACCTTAAAGCCGATAATTATTAATTAGGAAATAGATATTATTAAGCTTTAATAAATATTTAAAGTTAAGCTTATTTTATATTAAAATATCTTTTGAAAATAATATTTATTATAACCCTCCTTAACCTTAAGTCCTTATAAGAATAGAAATTAAAGGATTAATAATAAAATTTTTAATATAAATTAAATTAATATATATAAATTAGGCAAAATTAAAATAAGAATTTTTTATTATTTATATTTATTATTAGAATTATTAGAGTTTAAGCCGGATTTGAATCGATTTAATAATTAACCGGGATTTATTATAAATAGAAACCTTATTTTAATTATTATATTTATTAATATATAAGAAGATTTACTTATAAATATATATTAAGTTTTAAGTAAATAGTTTCTCTTTTATTAAACCTATTAATATTTAGATATCGATATTAAAGAATAATTAAAAATATTTATATCGATTATTATAAAAATAATAAGAAGATATAGTATTTCTTAGCAGGCTATCCTTTCGATATTTAGGGAATAATTGGTTAGAAAAGCTCCTATCGGAAATTATATATAAAAGGAATAATTAAAATATTCTTATCTAGAATTTATTCGGAATAAAGGTAAACCGAATAAGTTTTGATAATATAAATAAATAAAAATATTATATTATATATAATTATATATAAAATATAAACAATTATAACTTTTATAATAAATTTCCTTATTTTATATTTATATTCAAGTTATTTAAAGAAAGAATATATAATTATATAAAAATCGAATATAAATATAATTATTAAATATATATAATAAAAATATAATATATTAAATATTAAGATATATATATATTATATAATTCTAATCTTATTGAAATATTTATCTCTATTATCTTTTATATTAGAATATATATTTTAACTAAATTATATTTTTATAAAGAGAATTTAGACCGAAAATATAATATATTATATCGAATTACGAAATATAATAGGCTTAATAGGTAATTATAAAGAAACAGAGTATTAATAATAATACTTAGCCAAACAAAAAAAGGAAATTAGAAAAGATAATTAAGTTAGAATTTAAGCCGTAGGTATTAAGTTTAAATAATAATTAACCGAATATTATTAGAGTTAATTAATAATAATAAATTAATACGGTTATTCCCGGCTAAAACTGCTTAAAGGCAAAGTTAATAATATAAATTAATATATTTGTTATATAAGAGAAGGAGCTTTAGAGCTTAATTATATAATTTATATTAAATTAATTTTAATATTACGGTTCTATTATAATTTAAAATATAATATTATAATATAAACTAGATAATAATTAATAGCCGGCTTATTACTAGCTATATAATTTAGCCCTAGAAGTTATTTATATAATAATATTAAAAAGATCTTTTAAAATAAAAGCTTTATTAATATATAAATAAACGCTTGCTCCGTTCTCTATATTTTATTAAAAAGTAATTTCTTTAATATACTCAAACCAAATCGAATATATTTTATTTTATTATATTTATTAGTAAATATATATAAGGAATATTTTATTATTATTATTTATTATAGTAAAGGTTGTATTAGAATATATAACAAAGTTAATATTATTTAAGATCTTTATAATTAGAGACCTCTATTAATTAGAATATACTTTATTTATTAAAGAATCGATTCTAAATTAATTATAAAAAAGACTATTTAATTAAGATATAATTATAAGCAGAAAAATAATAATAAAAAGGACAGCTTTAATAAGGGCGATAATCTTAATAGAGTTATTAAGGGTAATAATAATATTGCTATTTAAGCTAATAAATAAATCAATATTAATTAATAACGGTTCAGTTATATTATATATTAATAATAAGTCTTAATATATTACCCTTCTTTTATATTAAGTTATTATATATATTTAATATTAAAAATATAATTATTTCTTAATTAAATATAATACAGTTAAGGCTCCGAAAAACCAGATTAATAAAATTAAACGAATAAAATAAGTCAATAAATAAATAAGAATTTATAATTATTACTTTTTAAAGATTTTAGGATTTTCTTATATCTTTTATTATTTATTTATATTAACGTTAAATTAAAGAGAATTCTCTTTACTCTCTAATTCGTACTTATTGCTTATAAGATAATAAAGATTATACGCTCTCCTTCTAATATTATCGATAATATAAAATAATATAATTTAATCCTTATATTAATTTCCGCGAAATATCTTTTATATTTTAAAATTTATAAGTTTTTTTATTAAATTTAAATACTTTTTTCGCAAATAAGAACTTTATTATTTAATAATCTTTAATAATCTTATTAAAGAGGAACTTTTTAATATTAAGAAAAATACTTTCCTTAAAAAAGGCCTTAATTGATTTATAAGGTTAATTATTATATAATATTTTCCTTATTATAAATTTAAAGAAAATAGAATTAAATACAAATAAATCCGACTTAATAATATTATTATATATATAATTCTTTAATAAGAAATAATTAACTTTTTCGGCTTTAATTATTTTATTCTTTTTTAACCTTAGCTCCGCGTTGTTATTATATCCTAATATATTAAAATTACTAAGTTAAATATTTAATATTTCGTTTAATAATTATTATTTGAACCGGAAATCCGAGTATTCAATATTTATAATATAAATATATTTAATATTTTTAATAATTTAATAGGCCTAATATTTACAATATATATTTTCGATATATAATTTATATTTCTCTAAGAACCCTTTTAAGTTATTATTAAACTAGTATTTAAGCTTTATATATATTTTCGAAAGGTCGATAAAGAGATATTTAGTAATATATGAATAATTATCTAGCAGAATATAAATATTAACTTTATTATAAATAACTTTAATATTTTCTTTTATAATATCGTCGTTATTAGGAAATTTTTTATATACTTTTTTGATTATATTACCGATCCGGTAGGTTTCGGCGAAAATATTTATTATTAAAAATTTATAATCCGGCTAACTTAATAATAATATTATTTATTTAAAAACTAATAAAATTATATTAAACTTAAAATATTAATAATTAAATAGGATTTTATATAATATAAAAGCTAAATCGAGTTCCTTTATTAATAAAGTATTATAATATAAATCTATATAATAAAAAGCTTTATTATTAAAATAATTAATAATAATATTATTAATAATTCCAAATAGAATTAATTATAATTATATATTATTATAATTATATATATACTTATATTAAATATAAAATAATATTAAAAAGGTTATTTTAGGCTTGACTTGTTAAGTTAGAGCCGTAGGTGCTAATAATAAAAAAACTTATATTTAATAAGTAAATTATAAAGTTTAAAATATATAAAAATATATTTTTAATATATTAAAGTCTAAGGCTTGTATCGCTTATTTAATAATATTTAACAAAAATATAAAATATAATAATTATTTAAATTCTAAGTCTTTATTTCCTCCGAGTAAGTTAGGTTAAGATTTTTAATATTTATATTAAAAAGGCAAGCTATATTTACGATAAAAATATATTAGAATTTATAATCAATTCCCCGATTAATTAATAATATTATAAATATAAGAATAATTTAATTCGATTTATAATCATTTTAAACTTTCGGTTTATCAAAAATTACTTTTTTGCAAATAGAAATAAGCGAATTACGCTCCTAGTTACCAATTTATTTTTATTATAAATTAATAAGGTTTTATAGCAAGATTATAATTAAATAAAAAATAATAATAATATTATATAAGTATATATTAATATTGCTATAAACAAAATAAAAGAATTAGAATTAGTAGAGATTTACTAAGTAGCCTAGCAAATTATTATAAATATTAATTATATTTAGGTTACGAATTTATATAAAAGATAAAATATTATATATTTTTTATAAATTATTTAAAATAGCTTTATAAGGACTTCTGGCGATTAGGTATAGCAATATTCTATATTATATATAAAAATTATTTAATAAAAATATCTTTAAGGTTATATTAAAGTATTTCGTATTTAATATAGGAGAATAGTTATATATAAAATAATATTTAAATATAAATACTTATCGATTTAATAATACAAAGCTATTTTTATTATTTATTTTATATTTTAAAGCGCCTTCCTAAATACTTTAGCTCTATAGGTAATATATACTTATATTTTTTCTTTAATAAATATATTAATAATTAAATAAATATTTAAGAGTTAAAGCTAGTTTATTTCTATCGGTTCCTTTTAATATAATATTAAAGTTATTAATATTATTATAATAAAAGAATATTATTAATATTTCCGTATAACCAGAGCTATTAATAAAGAATATCGCCTCCTAAATTAATATTAAATATAAGGATTATAAATATTTGTTTAATTAATAATTAACAATTAATAAAATAAACTGGACGGATAATATATTATAAGCAAAATAATAACTATTATAAAAGATAAGATTTATTTTAACAATCTTTAAACTGAAATCCTGATTTATTAGAATATAATTAATATTTTTAAGAATTATAATTAAATAATATAATGCTCCTTTAATTTTGTATTATATTTATTATATTATATTTAAAAAGATTTTTAGAATAGTTATCATTTGAATAAAACTTCTAGATCTAATAATTATTTTAAAGACTTTAAATAATAACCGGTTAAATATATTTAAATAATTAATAAAAAAATATTATTAGAATTATTTTTAAATAAATAAGGTAATTATTATAAAAATTGATAAATATTTTAATTATAAAAAGTATAATAGAACTTTAAAGTTTAGCTTCGAATATATTAAGGTATCTTATATTAATATCGCTTTTAGCTTAACGTTTAAAAGCTCGACTAGTATATATATTTATTTATTTTAAAATAATCGTATAAATATATATAATATAACTTTATTAGTTTTATTAAAGGTTATATCGAAAGCTCCTAAAATCGCAAAGAATATTACTTTAATAAACCCTTTATTAAAATATAAAAAAAGGCTATTTACCGTAAATATTAAAGGATATAAATATATTAATAAGTTCTTTATAATTTAATATAGCGAATTATATATAATACAAAATTAACTAATTATATATATAACAAATTTATTATAAGCAAAGTTTTATTATTTATAATTTTAATATAATTATTAACTAGTATCCTTTTATATAATAATTTTATTTTTGCTTTTTCAATTACTTTTTTCCTTATATTAAACGCCTTAAATAGTTAACTTCGGTATTAATAATATAATATATTTAACAGTAATAAATTATATAATATATAATACTTTTACCCCCTATTTATATAATTAAAAGGACTAGCTTTTCTGGATATTTTATATATATTTAGAATTATATATAATTAGAAAATTACGGTAATAGGAAAGGTCTATTATTATTAAATTTGATTAATTATAAGCTGAACTAAATAATTAGAAAATAAATATATTTAAAAAGTAAATAAAGAAGTTTCTATCCTGCTTAAATCTATATATATTTATATAAATATAAGAAGAACAAATATATATACTTTGAAATCTTTTTAATAGGTATTTTTTATAACTGGAATATATAGTATATTATATATTGCGAGGTATTTATAACTACGAATATTATATTCCCCTTTTTAATACTAACTTTAATAGCTAGATAAATATTTTATTCCGAACTTTATTCTTATATATTATAATATTTATTTATAATATAAAATTACGTTTATATTATATTTTCTTATTAATAAAAGAATAAATACTTTAATAACGTAACTTTGCCCTAAAGTAATAAATAATATATAACGAAAATACTTATAAATTACTTTATTTAATATTTCCTATTTTATCTTTTTATTTTTTTATTTTAATATTATTTATATTTTATAATTTATTAAATAGCAAAATCCTTATATATTATACGTAAAGTCCTTTAATAATATAATTATAAGTAGTAATATAATTATAAGCAGTAATATAATTAATAATTATTACGGTTTTTAAGAGCCTATCCTTAGCTATTCGATTTATTATAATTATTTGAATAAAAATAAATATTAAATTATTATAATTAATTTATATTTATATTATTAAACTGTAACTGCAAATAAGTATATATATAATTAGAAATAAATAAAAAATAATAATATATTCTTATTAATCCGAAATAACAAAATTGAAATTGATTAAAATATAACTAATCTTATTAATTTATTATAATTAATATTAAATAATTATCTTAAATATAATATATTACTTTTAATAGCTTCGGTATTATTTATAGCTATATATATTTTGACTATCGATATAATAAGTTTGTTAAATATTAATAATATATATCTGAATCTAAGAATTATATAAGTTCTATTTAGAAATATTAAATAAGATCGAAAATAAAATATATATTTATATTTAAAAAAGAAATAGTAAATTATTTTCGATAATTAAATTATATTCGATTTGCCTTATTTACTTATAAATAGGGAATAATATATAAATTATATAAGATAATTATTAGCTAATTTCGTTATCTTCCTATATATATTATTTAATAAAGAAAGCTATTAAGATTGCTTTTTATATTAATTTATTATTTTTAAGTACATTTAAATTAATTGATTATATTTATATCGATATCGAAAATATATAATTAATAATATATATTTAATAGAATAGAAAAGGCGAATATATATATTAATTATATTTAGGGGCAATTCAATTTATAAAAGTTTAAAATTAACTTATTATTTATATTCCTACTTCTTCTTTTATCCCCTTTACTTATATTAATAAATCTACGGCTATAGAATCTTCCTTTATTTTATATTAATATAATAATATTTATTAAAATTACCGGCAATTTTTCTTTAATAGTATTTCAAAGTCTTAAAGAAAGCTTTATTAGATAATTATATTAATATATTGAAATAAAACTTCTTTAAGCTCTTAATCCTAAATATTATATAATTATAACAAAGACCCTTTATTTTGTAAATAAGTACCTTTAAGTCTTGGTTAATTTAAAAAGGGCGGCTAATTAAATAAAAAGTATTAATATATTAAAGGTAAAGACAATATATATATATATTAATATAGTTTTATTTAGGCTCGGCTAATAATAATATAATCAATATTTAACTAAAAAGGGTAAGGCTAATATAAGCAAAATATAATAAATATTTCTTATAATATATATAAAAGTTTTATAAAATATATAATTAATTGGCTTATAGCAATTAAAGTATATAAATTAACTTATATATTAGGCCTTCCTTAACTTATATATACCTTTATTATTTCTATTATTTTTATTTAAAATTGTATTATTTACTATATATTTAAAGGAAGCTTGATTTCTTATAATATTTATATATATTTAATTCCTATTTTTTTTGTTCTTATTTCTATTATTTCTGTTTCTTTTATTTATTTTCTCTTCCTTTTTATTAGAATAATTATATTTAATATTTTTAATAATACCGTTTCTTAATTCGGTTTATTTATTGGATATCGATAAATAGGAGATATTATTTAATAAAAGAAAAGGAAAAAGAATATCGGAAATAAAAGGAGTAAAATATAAAATAAGATTATTTATCTTTTTATAAAGAATAAGATCTTTAAATAATAGCTTTTTATTAATAACAAAATTAGTAAAAAATAGTCTCCTAGGTCGTACCTAGCTTCTAAGCTTAATATAGGAATCGGTAAAATATTAATAGAATATTATTATTTGCTTTGAATAGTCTTATTTAACTAACCGAATAAAATTATTAATAAGATATTATTCGATAAAAGACTAATTAAGTATTTAATTATTATTAATATATAATTTATTAGTTAATCTTTGAATTATATTATAGTACTTTAATAAGCTAATATAATATTATATAACGCCTAAATTATAATATAAAAATATTAGACTAGCTAAACTCGATATCGGATTGATATTTGTAAAGGATAATATACTTGAAATATTTATTATAATTTTTAAAAGATTTAAAAATAGCCGATTTATTTACGAAAACAAAGGAGGATTATATAAGAATTTTATATATTATATTTATATAATTTTATAAATATATTTTTCTTATTAAGGTAATTTTATATTTAAAATATAAATAAGTAATCAGTTAATAGTCTAGATAATAACAAAGATATTTATAATAAAAGTATTTTTTAAAGTTACCGTAATTCGCGAAAGTCTTTAAATAATTAGCTATTAAGAGATCTTTATTATTAAAATAAAAAATATATTAAATAATTTTATATTTAACTAAGAAAGTTTTTGAAAAATTCGGTAATAAAGAAATAAATAAGGAAATTTGCTCTTTTTTGATTTTAATATCCGTTTTACAATAATAAAAGCCTTGACTTTTTTACTTTTTATAGAATATAATTAATATATTAATAATTACTACCCGCTATTAGTATTTATTTTCGATAGAGAATATAATAAAAGTAAAAAATATATTAATAATTTGAACCTTTTCTATAAAAATATATTTTATTATTTAAATAATTTCTTATTTTATAACCGGTAATCTATTTAGCTAATATTAAATATTAATTATTAATTATTCCTTTTTATATTTTTCTTTAACTTCTTTTAATAAAGCTTTCTTATACTGCTATCTTATATTACAATAAGCTTAATAGGCTTGTTAATAATTTTTATATAATAAAGTTCCTTTTATATTAGCGATAGAATACTTTTAATCTTAGAAGATTTTTAATAGTAATTTAAACCTTCGATATAAAAGTCTAACTTCTAGGTAATAATTAATTTTTGCCTATTACGTAAGATTAAGTTTTTTCGGCTAATAAAGGTTAATTATATAGCTTATTCTATTAGCTATTTATATTAATATAATTTATAATTTCAAGCTATAATAAGCGGTTTAAATATCGAGTATATATTTCGAAGTATAATTTTTCTAAAAAATAAAAGAATTATAATATTATAAGATAATATTATATTATATATTTATAATTTTATTTATATTTTATAAATATAGAATTAAATAAAGATCTTTGTTTATTTATTATTATTATTAAAAACTTGCTTATTACCTTATCGGAATATATATAAATTTATAAAAAGTTCTATATTAATTATATTTCCGAAATTAATTATTTATAAATAAACCGTAATATTAATTAGAATTTCCTCCTTAAATATATATTTTTTTTTTACTATATTTTTGTATTATCAAAATAAAGGTTTTGCTATTAATTCTTCCTTAAAAGGTAATAATAACTGTTTCTGCTTTAAACTTATTCGAAAACAAAATAAGTACTCCGGCGAAATTAAAGAAAAGGCCGCGAAAACTTAATTTATAAAGAATAAAATAAATATAATAATATAAAAATAAAATAATAAATATAACTTATTTAAGATATTTAAAATTCCGAATTCGTTATTATTAAATTCGTTAATAATTATAATATATTTTAAAACTATAGCAAATATAATATAAAATATAAAAATATATATATCTTTTTCTTTTAAATAATCTTTAATATAATTGAATATAATTTCGATTAATACTCGAAGTTATTCTCTATTATTTAGGTTTTATAACAAAATTATTTTAATATATTAATAACGGATTATTAATAAAATAAAAAGCTAGTTATTTATAATCCCGATAAATTATATAATTAGAATTAATTATATATAGTATTATTTATAAAGGTAAATCGTTTTTATAAAGATATAAAACATTTTTAAAAGTTTAAATTTATTTTCTATATATAATACCGGCTTTTTCTTCTTATCCTTTTATAATTTATATATAATTATAAGCTATTATTTTACCTAATTATAATTAGTAAAAGCTTAATCTTCGAGGCGGCTAATATATTTTATATATTTAACTTTTAACAAGTAAATCGAGTTAATAATAACCTATTTCCTATTTCTATATAAGATATAAAATATTTTAATATATTTATAGAAAATTAATTATATTAAAATTATCTTTATATTCCTTTAAAAGCTAGTTAAAGAAAATATATAATGTATTAATCGAGATACCTTTAAAGAAAGTTATAAAGTTCTTTTTAATAAATTAATAATATTTAGTAATATTAATTAGATTCTAAATAATCTATAAGGCGGATAGGGGAAGAATCTTTATTAATATTAAAAGTTTTTGATTAAATTTAATATATTTTTGCTACCTTTTTTATAAATTTATTAAATAAATTTCAAAATATTTAAGTCTTCTTCTAACTATTAATAATATTCCGCCGAATATTCTATAATATATATTATAATAACGTTATATTATTAAGGAGTTATAAAGGAATAAATCAGGGTAAATAGCTATTAAGGTTAAAATCTAAGATTAATAACAATAGGAGTATAAAAAAAAAGAAAAAGGGAAATAAAAAATATAAAACAAAATAAAATAAAGAAAAAGAAAAAGATAAAAGAAAATATAGATAAATTTAATAATAAATCCTAGAAATTATTATAAAAAAGAAGGATTTTATATTTATTATTTAGAAGAAAAAATAAGATTTTATAATTTTATAATAAGAGTATTAAACTAAAAAATATATAATCTGATAAATTACGTTTATACAGAATAATTATAAATATAATAGAAATATAATAGAAAATTATAATATATAGGGGAAGGGAAGAAAAGAGGTAAGCTTTTAAGGCAGTAAAGGCCCGGGCGATTATTTAGTAAAAAGGCTATCAAAAGCAGCATCCGAACCTACCGAAAGAGGCAGCCATTTAGCTGTCCCCTTACTAAATTTTATAATCTTATTATTTATTTCGAAAATAAAATATTTAAAAATAAATAAATATTAACAATAATAAAAAGAATAAAAAAATTATAATTTATTTATATTAAATTTAAAAAAAACTATTAAAAAATAATAAAATATAAATATAAATATTATAATAAAAAATATAAATTATAAATATAAATTATAAATAATTTAATATTATTATTTATTAAGAATTTAAAGCAGAAATATTTTAATAAAAAATTATTTTATAAATTTATTAATCTTTTCCGAATATTTAATATAATTGGAATATAAATTTATTATTTAATATTATTTAATATTTATCGGATTTATTTAATCTTTTATATTTTATTATTAAAATCTTATTATAATTTATAAAAGAATAATTAAAAATATATATTATTTTCTAAATTAATAAATAATTAATAAAAATAAAAAATAAAGAAATATTAAAGAAATATTATTAGAAAAATATTATATAATATTAAATTAAATAGAAAAGTTAGAACTTAAAATATAATAAATAAATTAATATAAAAAATATAAAAAATATTATAAAAAATATCCGGAACTTTAAAAATAAAATATAAATATAAATATAAAAAGTATATAAGGAAATTATATATTTATTAAAACTATAATATCTTTTATAATACCGGGTATAAATATAGTTAAAAGCGGAATTAAAATAAAATAAAATACTTTTATTTATAAAAATAATAATTATATAATATAAATAAATAAAAAGTATATTATATATATATTAATTATAATTATATAATAATTATAAAATAAATATATAATAATAATATATAATAAAACAAAACAAATAGAATATTATAAAAATAAGAAAAATATATTAAAGCTTATATTTATAGAAAGTATAAGTAATAATAAAATATTATTTATATTATTTATTTCAATTTAAAAGGTTAAGTAAAAACAAGAAATATTATATAAAGTATTTATATAGAAAATTACAAAGTAAATATTATTATATTAATAATAATATAATAGGAATATATACGCAGAAACTACGGTATAATTATTATAATAGTATTTTTATTACTATTAAGCAAAAGGTTGATTATATTTGATATAAAGAATATTAAAAGTATATAAGGCTTATAATATACTACAGTACTTAAGACAACTATACGTAAAGTCCTAAGGGTAGAATAGCTTTAGTAACTTACATAGTAGTAAAGTAAGTAGTTGTTATTATTATTACTATATCTTGTTAATAATATTTACCTATCGAAGTATATACGAGTATTTATTAATAATAATTATTATAATAATAATAATAATGTATATAATTAATATTTATTATAATACCGTTAAAATATATATAATCTTATATTATATTTATAAAAGGTAAATATAAAAATAATTATAAAAAAAACAAATATAAAAGAATTTTTTAATATTATAATTTTCTATATATTAAATTATATTATTAATATAATAATATTAATATAATATCGGAAAATGGAGTTATATATAATAATAATTAATTAATTAATTAATATTTTATATTATAATTATTATAATTATTATATTTATAAATATATATATAATAAAAATATTATATATATAAAAATTATATAAAATATATTAAAATTCTTTTCCCTTTATAATATTTATAATAAAGGTTTTTAATAAATTTATAAAAATATTTTATTATTATTTAAAGTATTAAAGACTAATTCCTTAAAAGGAAAATAATTAGAAGCTATATTAATATTAAACTTATTAAAATAACTTTATGTTTACTTTATTTAAAAAATTTATTTTATTATTTTAAAAGTCCCCTATTCTTTTGATAATAACCATTAATTCTTCTATCCTCCTAAAAAATAAGGTTGATAATAATTATTTATTTATTGCGTTCTACTTGCGCTCTATTATCATAGCAATTGTATTTAATTATTACATTTGATATTGCTATTTACTATATACCCTAACAATAAAGAAATAAATTATTTCTTATTATATAAAGAAATAAATTATTTTTTATCGCCAATTATTATTAAAAATTTTATATATATCAAAATTAATAAAATTTATATAAAAATGTATATGTATAATTTATTTAACAGTTATAAAAATTGAATATGTGTTAAATTTTGTTTCAAAAACGATTTGAAGAAACTTATATCAATTTATAATAAAATAAAAATAATTCTTATAAATAGTTTATGAAGCGGTATTAATAAGAAAAGGGGAAAACAAACTTAATACATTTTCTTTCAATAGCGGAAATAATAATATATAAAATTTATAAAATTTATAATTTATAAATTAAAAATAATTTAAATTAAATAGAATTAAATTTATGTTTTAAAAAAAATTAAAAAATTAAAATATATATATATATATAAAATATTATTTTAATAACCGAAGAAATCAAAATCGAAAATTTAAAAGGAAATAAACTTTATTATATTTTAAATAAAAGTTTTTATATCGATATTATTATAAAAGTAGTAAAATAATAAATTTTTATATTAATTTATATATATAATACTTAAAGGGTGCTTTTTAAAAGTAAAATTTTTATAAAAAATTTATTTATTATATTTTTATTATAAAAAGATTTAATTTAATAAATATTTAATCTTTATCTTTTCAAATACCAAATTTAAAACATAGTAAAAAAGTTTTATTTATCTTTGGAAAATAAATTTTTAATAAGAAATACTTCTTTTATTTTATTTTAAATTTAAATAAATAAAACTTTTATAAAGCGATATAAATTATTATTAAAAAATTAATAAATTAATAAAATCAATTATGAAAAGATGTAACGCGAATAAACTTATAATAAAATAAATAATAATAAATATAATAATAAACGAAATAAAACATTCTTTTTCAAAATTATTTTATAATATATAAAATAATATTGAAATGATAAAACGAATATATATAAAATATATAAAACGAAAATATTTTATTACAAATTTAATATATAATATATATAACAAAAATTAATATAAAAAAGAATGAATTATATGAATTATATTTATAAAACTTTTTTTAAACGCTTTATAAGAATAATGTTTATAATTTTATTACGAAAGTAAATAAAATAAATAAAAACTTAATATTTATCGAATATAAAATATAAAAATAACGTAAAAAATATAATTAATAATTTAATAAAAAAGGCGGAATTTGTTTTAAATATATAATAATCTTTTTCAAAAAATAAATTATAAATTATAAATAATATAAATATAGTTTTTGTATAAACTTTAATAAATATTAAATCGAATATAAACCATAAAAATAACAATTATAAATATATATATATATTTCAAAGGAAATGATAATATTTTTTGTTGTATTTACGGATTTTTATATAATATATAATTATAGAAAAAATTGATAAAAAATTATATATTTAATAATAATAAAATCGAATTTTCAAATATTTTAATAATAAATTATAAGTTATAAAAAAATTAATATTTATATATATAATATCGATAAATGTAATATTATATTTATATTCAAAAATTAATAATTTCGTAAACATTTATTAAAAAATAATGAATTTTAATATTAATATAAATTTAAATTTAACATAAATTTAAATTTGACATAAAGTTTAATTTAAAATTCAGTAGAATTATATAAGAAATATAATGAACTCTTTTATTAAAATAAATATAAAATTAAAATATATAATAATATTATAAATAATTTAATAAATACGAATTTAAAAAAAAAATTAACTTCGTTTTCAAAGTTTTTTATTAATTAGTATTTTTTTAATAAATCAAAATTAAATCAAAATTAAATTAAAATTAATAAAAATTAATAAAAGTTAATAAAAAATTTTTTATATTATAAATTTATAAAAAATTATTTTAAAATAATAAAATTATTTATTTATTTAATCAAAATAAAATAAGTTCGAATTATTAAATTAATATATATATTTTTATTTTTATTTTATTATTATAATTTTAATAAATTATATAAATTAAAAATTAATATATTAAATTTTATAATTAATATAATAATATTATAATAATTTAAAAATAAATATATTAATATATATTAATATTTAAAAATAGTAAATAAAAATATATTAATAAAAATATATTAATAAAAATAATTATAATTATAATTACAATTATAAAATATAAAATATTATTAATATTATTTAGAAATTTAAATTTAAATTTAATATAATGATAATTATATAAATTTAAATATTTTATAAAAATAATAAACTTTTTTAAAATATAAATAAAATAAATTTTTTTTAAATTTTTTATTAAACTTTAAAACAAGTTGAGTTGGATCCAATTGAATTGAATTTTAAATTGAATTATATAAATTATTCAATTAAATTATTCAATTTGCCAAGATTTATTAATAATAAATTATTAAATTTAATCAAATTTAATACCAATTTATTTAATTTAATTAAACTCAAAAAAATTTTAAATATAAAGTTTTATTAAGTTCAATAAAATTAAATAATTCGCGTTAAACTTATTTAAAAAACGAATCCATTTGGGTTACTTAATTGAATTGGGTTCAAAATTCATTTTTTGGATTCAATTGAGTTTATTCAAAACGGTTTAAATTTAATTTGTTTAATGTAATTTAATTCAACTTGTTCCAAAGCGTATTTGCTATATAACCTTTTATTATAAAGAAAAATAATTAAATAATTAAATATTAAATTATATATATTAAATATATTAAATATTATTTATTTTATTTATTATTATAAATAATAAGTAAATAATAAGAACTATTTTAAATATGAAAATTTATTCAATATGTACAAAATGTACAAAATGAATATAAGTTCTTTTTCTATTTCTTTATTTGACTTATTAATCATATTTTCATTTACTTTATACATATAAAGTTTGTTTTAAATAGATTTGCAATCTGTTAATAAACAACAGAGAAAAAATATAACTAAAAAGGTTGTTTACTATGTTTACAAATATACAAAGGTTTTTAAGGTTTGAAACTGATAAATTAATCAGCCATGTAGGCTATAATTGACGATTACTATTCATCGAGCCTTTTACACCTAATTTTGACGGGGGACTTTTGAGCAGCTGCGGCCGTTACAGTAGCGCGTTTTTCAACGGTTTTGCAAAAGGCTAGAAGCAGGTTCTGGTACGCAGCAGACCTTTCATCCCCCTCGCTCATTCTCTCAGTCAGCTACTGAACAATCAATTTCATCCTCACGCGCCTATAAGGCCCATTTTCCGGCCTTTCATCCTCTTCCTCCTTCCCGTCCTATTGCAACTGCTGGGTGAGAGGCTACGCCACAAGGTCTTAACCGGTTCCCTTCCCCCCCAGTTTGCTCAACTTTTGCCGTGAATTTCAAGTTCTGACACTCAAAAGCCGTGACGGATCCTCCAACTTCAGATAGCTCCCAGTCCGCTTACGAAGTTACAGTCATGTAACACCTCCTGAGATTTTGCAAATTTATACTCGTTTTCTGTCATTACATTTTCTTATGTTACCTAGACAATCCTCTCCCTGCCGAGTCATATTCTTCCTCTATCTTGCAACAGTAACATGGTACCAAGCAGCATATGCGGTTTGAAACAGTGTCCTTGATCAAGGCCAAGACAGCAAATTACCAAAGGGGCGCTCCATAGTGCTCAGGGTATTTCAACGTTCAGCCACACATGGAGGGGGGAACCCGCCCCCAGTCCGTTCGCGAGTGGGCTTCAAGCTGGTCCGTGTAAGATGACTTTATCCGCTCTTGCTATTCTTGTCCTATGATCAAACAGGTCGGCAGTGTGGTATCCGCGTACAGGGCTATGCTGATTATGCGCAACATTGCTGGTAGTTTTCATGTTCAGACCTTCTCCTTCTGATCTGCTCTGATGGTCTGATGATATGAGTTCGATCTCAAACCTGACAGCAGCGTTACTTATAGAGCGCAATCTCCTGCTAGGCTTGGTCATTTCCCAGTCGACATAACCCAGAGTCATCATGACGATGAATCCGACTTTAGCGATACTGGGACTGAGGATCCTTGTGGTTTGGCTCCATCATATCATCCCATGTACGGCTTTACCAGCAAGTCTTTCCCCAACCTCTACGATCTCTATGCCCTCAAACACCACAGTCTCAGTAAATGCAATAGAAACTGTTATCGTATATCCTAGAAGCCGGGACAATCTTGACGAGACTGATCGGGAAATCCGCGCGATTATTACAACGGGAAAAGTAACGCCACTAATCAGTGAACATGGCTCTGAGCTCAAAGGGATTGTAGTCTGGTTTGTAGAAGCGGAAAGAGAAGAGATCCAAATGTTGGGGTCCAGGGTTGCTGGCGTAAGTATTCTCATCATTTTGCCAGTCGTTTCACGAATTGTTACACATTTCCATTCTATAATGGCTGACTCAATCAACAGATTGACGTCGAACCAAATGACCCTATTATTGAACCGGCTGACTTCGGTGGCAATGATTGGAATATTTCCACCATTTCTTCTAATGATTCATCGGGCAATATCGAACTCATCAAGGCAATAGTACGGCAGACTACCGCACCTCTAGATCTCAAGGTCTTGTCATGGCCTCCAGGAATTACTTTCGAAAGCCTCAATTCATACGCGTACGAAGCCAATACTATGCAGGAGACATACTTATATGTCATTGATCGAGGTCTTGACCCCAACAATTTGGTATGTGTGGTTGTGTTTCACTCCAAAGGGGCGTCTTCGAGCCATTATTAAATCTTCTTTCAGGACTTCAGTAGAATGCCCAATCCACCCGATGAATGGCTCTACGGCTTCGGAATCCTAGAAAATCAAAGGACGGATGATAGTGCGAGTTCGCATGGATCATGCGTGGCCTCCAAAGCTGCGGGTGTCATCAACGGTGTATCAAAGAGATCTCATCTTGTTATGCTCAAGATCGATGATAGCCCCATCAACGTGATATGGGCCTTCAACACAGCTCTCACTGACATCATGAATAAAAATCGACAAGGCAAAGCCGTCATCGCATATCCCAATACGGCCAGAAGCCCAAGCCCGCCGGGTTTTCCAGGACGTCCTTGGGCTGCTGCATACAGTTTTATGAACGATCTTTTTAAAAATGACGTTGTCATAGTCGTCCCTTCTGGAAACTTCGCAAAAGAAACCGGCCGAAGTCTCGTCGATACCCTGCCGGCTACTTTGGAAAATCCAAAGTTTCCATTGATCGTTGCGGGAGCTGTCAATGACCTTGGGAGCCCTGCGATGTTTTCCCAGGGTCCGAATCATGTGACTACGTGGGCGTCAGGGGTAGATGTTCAGTGTGCGCAAAAGGGCAGCCCAACAGGCTCGCAGACACTCAGCGGGACTTCTTTTGCTACAGGCATGGTAAGGTCTGCTGAAGATATGAAGTGGCCGATGCTGATAGTGATCACAGATTGCCGGCTTCATCGCTTACGCCCTTGGCTTGCCTCAGGTTCCATTTGACGTTGGGCAAGGAAGAACAGCCCTGAATGCTAAAGCCTTCTTGCAGGATGTCGGATGGTCAAGAATGCCGAATGGCCCAAAAGTCGTCTGGAATAATCAGAACGGTGCTTCCAAGGGTTCGCAACTCAGTATTCCGACCTCTTGTTCTCTTAATCCACCCAAGACGTTCAAGATATCACGAGACTAGTGGTGCCCGAGGTAGACGATGTATCATTCGTCCCAAGTCGATCGTCTCTCGGTCAGTCATCAATATCAATGGCACGGGGAACAATAGAAAGCGATTGTCTCGGTCAGTCCACTAAATGTAATTGTGGCAAGGGATGTAAAAATCCCAAATTCTGAAGCTACTGTGATTGACAATGGCGAAGCCTAGAGATATTGCAGCAGGTTTTGGGGCTACAATCTTTGAAACATGCATGAGTCTATTGGTAGGCAGTAGTAGTGGAGGTTGAATGTTTACTATTTTATCTATAGTGTCGCTGGTGCTACATACCTTAGGAGGTTTTGGTGGGGGCTTGGAGCGGTACCGACACCGTACTGACACTGTTCTATAAAATAAACGTATAAAAAAGCCACATGGTCAGGAGCCAGTATTGTACAATAACCGTATATATAAATAAGTCGTAATTTTTTAAATAACATATTGTTTATCATATAGTAATATTTAAAAAATGGTTCTTTCGTATATTATTACGAAAAAATTGAAATTTAAAGAATTTTTAACTTTTTGTTCAAAGTTTAAATTTTTTGATTACTTTCCTTTTTTGGACGTTTTTTTGTTTATTTATTAACTTTAATGTTTACTTTTTTATTTATTATTTATTTAAATTATTGTTGCTGACCATTTTATTTTCTAATTAATTTGCGATTAATATATTAATTTTGTAAATTTATTATTTGTTATTATATAATAAATTATTTAATTATATATATATAAAATATTAATATAACTTTTATTTTTAAATTGTTATATTTATATAATTTCTTTTTGGAAATAATATTAATACCGTTTCCTATATATACAATATTAAGTCAACAATAAGAGAAAAACTTAATTTACAATTTATAAATAGTTCTAATTTGAAAAAGGGTACTAGTATTGTATTGAGCTTTCATAACCTTTTGCTAAAGTACTTTGCTTCAGTTATTCAGATTCTCTAGCCTTATCGGCCTAACACCCTTTGGCGTTAGCCGCTGCTTACTATGTACGCAGTCGGTAGAAATTCTGAACTCAAAAATTAAAATTACTACCAAGTACAGAGGATAACACCAATAGTTTTGGTTGGTACTAATACGAATTGATTTTAAATTTATTTTAACCTTTGGAATAATTGTTTGGACGAAAGTACTTAGAAAGTTTAAATTTTTTCAGTTTAAAAATTGTTATAAATAAATTTTTCTAAAGTTTAATTATCGGAAAAGGTTAATAAGATTAATTTAATAATTAATTAAATTCTTTAACTAAAGCCGTATTTCAAAGTATTTATTTAATTTCAATTTTAAAATTTTTTAATATTGTATTTTATACAAATTAAATTTATTAATATTATTTTTTGTAAACTTTAACAATAAAAAACAATTAATAATAATTAATAATAATACTATACGTTGTTTAATATAAAATATTTCCATTGTTAAATATATATAATATGGAAATACGCTTCAGAACAAATTGGATTGGATTAAGTTTTTAATATTAAATTAAACTTAATTAAATTTAAATTTAAATTAAATTATACAAATTATTTAATTAAATAATTTAATTTATTAAGATTTATTAATAATAGATTTATTTATAAAATTAATTATAAATATTTTTTATTCAATTGTAATAATAAATTTTTCTTTTGAATTTTAATTTTGAATTGTCTTTTAAAATAAAACGAAATTATTCAGAGACAGGTCTTTGTACTTTGAGGCGTTTTCGATACCAACTCCTCCAATTAGGGTTTGCGTCAGAGAAGGATAGTACGAGGCACTTACCAAGTTCGATATACAAAAATTCAACGACAGATGGAACCCATACTACGACTGCGATGATCTGACCGAACGACCACGTTGGCGAAATGATGTCGCGAGCGAGGTAGATGCTGAATAGGTAGAATTGTGCGGCAATGGTTAATGAAGTCACGAGAACGAAAAGGACAACGCCTGCTCCGTAGATGGTTCTGGTGGGCCTGAAGTGGTCGAGCCTCTTTGCAAAGATCAAGTTGAACACGCAAATAATAAGGGACACAAGGCAAATTGCCCAGACAGCCCATATCCAATTGTTTTTCTGAGGCAGGGAGTTATTTGCCAATTCCCAAGATCCACAGATAGGAAACAAGGAGTCCTCGAAAGTTTGCCTGAGAGTACAACTGTTATCCGAGAGTTGGGAGTTGGGTGCGGAAGCATAAGTTTCATAATAGGTGTCTGGCGCAATGTTCGAATAGGCGACGGACAAACCAAGCGTTGCAGTAGCGAGGATGGATGTCACGAGTGACAATACAAGTATATAGCGAGATTGACGCCCATAGCGTGTAATGCAGACGAGGGCAGGGATTATGGGAATGAAACCATTGGTTGCCAGTCCGTATAAGAGACTGCCGTCCAACGAGTCGGATTGGCTCATGCGGAGGCTAAGGTCGGTTGTCTGGCTTTGGGTGAACAGTATCAACGCAACAATCTGGATCGTGCTTGAAAAGTAGCACTGAGCCCTGTGAAAGTCCACCAGACCAGCGATCAGAGCTTCGGTATGAAGTCTCGAACTTCGTCTTGTAAACGTCCCCAGGATCTCTAGACCTAGGAGGACAAAGAGGGCGATCAAAGCGATTGAAGATTGCATGATGAAAGACGAGAAGACCTGTTCATGCTGTCAGTACTATTGAGGTCTCTCATAGAAGTGAGGAGTAACTCCAATGCCAGCCAGGTCGGGATTTAGCCTTCTGGGGGAGCATATATCATCCAGACAGGCTTTCAAAGCCGAAGAATCCGTCCAATCGTTGTAATTCTCCCTCCCATAGGGATTCAACGATGCCGTCGTTGCAAAAGAAAATAGAAGAGCAGACGTGCAACCCGAGGATACTATTCCGGGCAGAATAGGTCCCCAGCTTTAACTTGACGCTGTATTCCACAAGACATGCGCTGATAGTGTCCGCATATGTTATGTTGTACTGGTAGGTGCTCGTACCCAAGCCCACTGTGGAGAATCGTGGCAAGATATCTTCAAAGCCAGGGCTACCTGGAGAATCTGGGGTGACCAAGGAGCTCAACCAGAGACCACAAGTTTCCAGATTGTTGGTGTTTGAATCGAAAAGGGTAACCGTGTTGTTGCAGACCTGTGCACAGCTCACGTTCTCGAGGCTGGTGGGGTAACTATACGGGTAATTCTGATTGTATTGTACAGATTGACCAGGCCGAATGACTGGTGGCAAAACGCCGCCCCAATTAAGCCAGACCGAGAGCGAAGAATTTGCGAAATTGGCCATTTGAAGACATGCGTATTCTTGGAAAAGAAGTATATTTTCTATCGATGGGAGAAGTGCGACGGAGGGAATAATGTACTCATCTTCAGCAGCAGATTGACAAGGCTGCAGGATTCCTCAGCCTTGAGTGAGACGAGGGCCCATGGCGACCATCCTATCCAAACACCCGCATTTGTGATTACCTAGATACCTAGGTAATCAATATAATGATGAACAGAGGTGGTGGACATGGTATAGTCAATGGCCACCTCATTAGCAGCGGCAGCCTTGAGTGTTCGCTCCCCATAAAGCAGCCGCTGCTCACCCTCGAGTCTAGAAGCGGAAGGGGCAGAGAGTTTTCGTAATCATGCCTTGAACGGTATACATTGACATCTGGACAGTAATGAATAGATGATTTCGTGTAGAATCTTGGCGCTGACTGCCCTGCCGAAGAAAAATGGGCTGTGGTCCACTAACTTCATATTCCCAATGCGTAGCGTTTAGGCTAGCTCGTTGCAATTCTATTGTCGCAGTTGACGCATAAATCTCGTTGAACCATCAATCAACTGACTAAATTCACCATCCAACAACGCCATCCTAAGTAGGTAATACTACTAGTTGAAGCTTCAATTGCTAACTGTATGCATAATAGTACGTCGCTGCCCTAATTCTGCAGTATTAGGCCAGGCCCTATAGTTTAGGTCGCCGCTACCCCGCGTTTCTTCCTGGGTTTCTCGAATGCTCAAATGCATCTACCCTACCATCTATACCAACAACGTATATACAGAGCGTCAAGCAGCAAATACTAAAACGACCGGTTATTCCGCCGGATTTCAGTGGCAAAACAGTACAAATTTAGCGAAAGTAGCGGTCATCACCGGGCAATTATTAGGGGCAAAAAAATTCTCTATCGCAAAATTTTTTTGGTATGTACCGTTTCGGGTGCCTTGCAACAACGACGCTGCAGCTGCTTAGGGGGGTGCAGCAGATATTGCATTAGGCCCTTGCTAATGCTGCATTATATACTGATTGGTGCTAAGGGAAAAGCGGCAATCAGTTGAATAGTCAATCAACTGACTACTACTCTATCAACTAGGTGATTCACCAATCAACTGCAGTAGTCAATTGACCAGCCAATTGCCTGCAGTAATATGCAGTAGTACGTTGAATTGACAATCCAACATCAGTTGATTGACCATTCAACGAGATTTATGCGTCAACTGCGACACTATTCGTACAACCAGCTATGCAAACGAGATTTTCTATACAAATTCTACATTGGTATCAAGCAATATTGGCTTAGAGTATGCCAAAGAGATGGTAGTAGCCAAAGCACGCACATACACCTCAACGTTGCGGGACTTCCACGGCCCTGTGGCTGTCGAGTCCAAGCACGGTTCCAATTAGCTTTTGTGAGCGCAGGCACACAATGTGGCTCTTTCCAGCAATGGCCACTATTTAGGACGGTGGCAGAGTCGTGGCGGCAGGGTGGGGATGTATGTCAACTGGCGGTGCCTCCTCAGGTGCTCGAGGAGGCAATTCTTGTTGGAAGACGAAGGCATGTGGATTGGTTGACTCCGTTGCTTGGACACCGTTCGGTAATTCCTGTCCAGGATAGCCTTCCATGGTGCTAGTTCCTGTAAGGCCAATAGGGCTAGGTTGGGTAAGGTAAATAGGGCTATCCTTGTGGCTAATAGACGGCTGGATTGTTACAGCAGAAGTCCGCTCGGTGTCTGTTGAGGATTGCGTGACCGCTGGAATTGGACTGATATCTGGGTGGTGTCCTGGTCTCGGGGTTGTACCTTTCGCTTCCCCAGTGAGAGGTGATGAACGGTCCTTTGGATATTTCAAAGAAATGACAAGGCTTGGTTGAGCATCGTCCACTGCGTCTTCCTCTTCAGTGAGCACAACAGGTTCTGCATCGCTCATCTCGAGATCCTCGTCGTCTTTCTCATCATCAGCCACTTCATCGGCTTCGTCGTCACCGCCCCCATCCCATTCATGACCACTCGATGTGACCTCACTCTGGTCTTGAACTTCCGAGGAGTCATCGCCGTCCATGTTTGGCTTTGGTCGACTTCTAGCAACACCATTCGGCTGTGCTGATGGTCGAGAGCGGCCTCTTGATACGGTTTCTTCTTCGTCCTCATCGCCGCCATCAAGCCCCGAAGTGGCTTCCGTGTCCCTGGAGCCGTGCTGCCCACTGAGCATTATCTCACCATAGGTACCACCATGTCTCGATCTGACTTGACGACCACTGGCTGTAAAAGTAGGACCGGCAGGCTCAGCTGGCGTCGAAATGCCAGACTGACGATTCGATCGTCTCGTTGATGCAGCGTCTGAACCTCCTCCTTCCTCATCCGAATATGTGTAACGGACTCGCTTGCCTCGAGTCCGACCTTCGTAGAGTGAGAAACCTGGCTCTGGGCGTGTGAATTGGGCTTTTCTAGCTAGACGGTAGTCGCGGCGCTTTCGTTTCTAGAGGCTGGTCAGCATAAATTGTAAGCTGAATTCTTTGGGAGATGATACATCTTCGGAGGCTTCGAATCGAGGTATCGCAGTGAGTATACGATCACGCAAACGGCGAGACGCCTGAGTATTCTCCTCTCCCAAACGATCTGCCACCTCTTTGACCTCATCAATGGACCCGGCAATGCTCCGCCAGGTATTGTGTTTCAGTGCTGGATTGCTTTCACGATATAGCCTGAAATGAGTATCATCCTGCCCTTCAATAAGCCAAAATCTGCGTTTGTCCCCATCTCTTCCCCATGACTGTACGGATAGAGGCTGATTGAGATCGTCGTCATGACGCTGCTGTTTGTACGAGTCTTTGATAATAATTTTCACAGCCTCGGAAGACTCCAACGACCACATTATCAACGTCTTCATGAGATTCAACTGCGAGATGAATCAGAAGCTGTCGTAAGCTAGGGATTAAAAGGGACTGTACGTACTCGTTGCTCGGGAGTCATGTTGTTGAAGTTGTTCCCACCATGAAGGGGATTTCTGCCCTCCCATGTTGGGGGCCACTGGCTGGCATGGCTGTGGACAGCCTCTTCCAGAGCTCGTTGATAGTGACCTTTCCTGTATTTAATAAATCAAGCTTAGCGAAGGATCCAACGTCTCACAGAGGTCGGGGCACTGCGTTGAGGACCCCCAGTACAAAGACATACTCCACATCCTTCTTGCGATTGAGGACTAGGCCCAATAGCGCACAAAGTAGCCGTTCTACTTGTTCCCCCGGAAGTGATCCAGCCACGCCAATTTCTATATCTTGTGGTCCGTAATGGGATAGGGACTTCTGGAAGGCGTCGCTGAAGCGCGAACGGAACATGCATATGAACTGCGTGAAAATAGTGTTAGCTACGCGAATCTTTTGGACACCACGCGCCGAATTATCCCACGCCATGGGAGGCACATGGTGGACTTACTGCAATGTCTGGATTGTCGGCGAGAACGTATTCGTGGGGTGGGGAGGGCGGACGTTTCTTTTTGACGGAGGGGGTTTTTTGTGAAGCGCTGGGACCCTGCTTGAAGTAGTGTTCAAGCTTGCCCTTAGGAACCGGTGCTGCTACCTCATCCTCGGTCGAGAGAGCTGAGGTCAGATCGGAAAGACCTGAAGAAGACATCCGCGGTCTGTTAGGGGGCTGCCTTGAGTATGGTGTCTTACGGTTACTCATGGAGTAGGCGAAAGCAACGAGAAATTGGATAGAACGCTACGAGCAAAACGCCTTGCTAAGAAGCGCGCAGTTCCGTCTAAAGATGAAATGATCAAAGGCCATTTCCATTTGCTATGTGCTTTCCCTATTTACAAAGACTTGCTTTCAGTCCTCGACATCCCCAGCTTTCTGGACAGACAAAGGATCCTTGAAGTGTAGCGGTGGTCTCTGATCGGCCTTCGCAAGACAAACCGTGAATTCGTTTCTCGTCACCCCAAGACATTTCTGTAATGTGTTCTCAACCCATGTGTGCTGCTCTCCTTGTCGGCGACAGGCCTTCTTCCCTTCCAATACTCGAATTTGTGTCCAAAGCTGCTTCTCCTGCCAAAAAAGGCGACCGTATTTTCTCGTGTTGTGGAGAGGGAATTGCTTGGAATGATGACCATGTGGGAGGTTTCCCGTGTGGACATTTTTGCGACCGGGCCTCAAGCTCGCAGCACGCTGTACGTAAGCAACACGACCACATTGATGCAGGGCGGAAGATTGCTCCTTTCAGAAGCCTCCGACGTGCCCAGGAGCGTGCAGCCGCCCTGGATTGCTCCGCCTAAGAATTCGATGATGATTCGCGGACTTTCTGGAGATGGACTCCAGCCAGACCACTGGAGCAGCGGCACAACGTAGCTGAGCCTGACGCAATGTGCAGAGGATTGAGACCCAACCATTTTCAAGTCGCAAAGTGGCTGTGTTTACGACGAAACCATGTGCGTAGTGTAGTAGTATGCAAGCCAATATACATGGATGGTATAGTTGAGATACGGGAAACTTTGCCAAACTCTCGTGCCGCATACCACATAGGTATTGAGATTTAATGCGCAGGCATAATGAAGCAATATAGTAGCAGCAGTCTGTGTGACATCTTGCCCATTAACTTCGCCAGTAAGCTTCAGACGAGGCATTTCACGACAATCTTCTGGAAAGGAGCCAACAGATGGCCCGTACTGATTATCGCTTGGCAAAAGGCTTTGACGGCAACACTTCTGCTTCATCCACAATAGAAAGTTCAAGACAGGCGCGAAAACAAACAAAATCCTCAGTGAAGATGACGATGGCCTACATAACATTGATATGACACGAAGTTGCCGTTCGCATGGTGCAAGACATGCAGACACCGTTCGTGAAAGCCAAGATCCGATAGTGCGTACATATTGAGGGCCAGTAGAGAATCTGTGTTCCCCAAGAAAGACAGGATTAGAACTGCTCTGGTCTTTGGTCTTGTCAGGACGGCAACGCGTAGAAGATGAAGTCTCAGGGCGGGGGGGCCGATTGCGACCGGTGATTATACGCTAATCCAATCCTGGGGGTTTTTCCATTTGTCGTCACCTGACCTGACTTCTCGTCCTCGGCGAGAAAGGTTTGGTCGTGAACGGCGCTAGACGTTTAGTCGGATTTTGGCAACCTCTTGAAAGTACCATACCGCTTGAGATACGCATGATTGCGAGTCCAGTAGCACAGAGAAATGACACCCACTCCCGGCAAAAGAAAGCGGCGTGACCTGGTAGACCAAGGCCTCAACTTGGCACCAAGCCAAGAGTATGTGGACTCCAAGCATGTCCAAGTCCTCTTCAAGCAACATTTCGAGAGCAAGTTCGAGCCTCTACCCATCGCACATACCAAATTCATCCAGGCGACAGATACCGGAGAAGCAGAAGTTACAGATGAATCTATTTCTGACTGGGGTGGAATTTCCGATGATGAAGACCGTGCGGAAATTGTCCAGCATACTATATCAAAATCCTGCAAGGCTGATGTGCCTACGGAAGAGGTAAAATCCTTTATGGTAAGCAATACGAGAACATTCACCTCCCACGGGGAACTGATACTGTTCTATTGTAGACGTCAAAGCCACCGTCTTCAGGCTCAACTATTAAAGCTGAAGGGAAGCGGATATCCGCGGTGGGCCCAGAGGATGCTAAAACAGACGCTGCGAATCTCAAGAAAGATCTTGCTTTGCAACACCTACTAAAGGAATCGCATCTGCTTGGTCCTGAATCATCGCTCTCCCACACAGGCAGCAATCGACACAAAGCCCTTGACCTACGACTCCAAGACCTTGGATCGAAATCTTCCATTTTCTCCCAGCAGAAAATGCCACTTGCCCAGCGAAAAGGCATCACTGCGAAGGCTGCTGAGATGGAGGATGAACGACGTCGAGTGGCCCAGGAAAACGGCATCATTTTAGAGAAAGCACGCAAAGGCAAAGGAAGAACTGATGCCAAAAGACAGAAACATATCGGTGGGCCTAGGATAGGTAAATTCCAAGGTGGAATGCTGAAGTTGAGTAAAAAGGATGTTGCTGTAATTGAGGGTCCGAAGAAGGCTTCCAGAGGCAAGAGGTAGCCACTTGAAGCCTGGGTCGCTCGCTTCAGATCTCGGTCGAATTCACCTCGTCTTACGGAGCACGAGATTCACAGGTAGTACGGCGCAGAAGCGGCGGAGACGCCCGTTAGCTTTTGCTCCACAAGCAGGCAAGGTATTTGTTGCACGGGTTTCTTGCCATTAGACAGGATTTCAAGGAAGTAGACAGCAATACTCATGGTGGCACGGTCAGTCCTGCTGGCTGCGAGAAGCCAGTATCACACACACTTGTATGCAAGCTTTTCTGACTCACGGCCAACCAGACGCTGAATATCACACTGTCATGACCGACTCGCTAGAAGTTTGCACGTGCCCAAGCAGGACTTGGGTCGCCGCACATCATGATCCCATGATCCCATCCCATCTCAGTAACTTAATCTAGAGACGGCACAACAAGAACGGCGACCTCTTACTCAGATGGTGGCACCTTTCTCTGCGCAATACGAGGTGCTATGCTGGTTGAGTATTAGCGATCATGTTCAACGGCATCCTTTCCCTACCGAGCATACGTTCGAAGGGGTGCTTCATAATTTCCCGCTCCTCATGGCCAGATCGCTGCAGCGCCTGTATAATTTTGCCAAGAACTGCACGTGCTAACAGGTCTCCATTCATTATGGATCCCTCGGGTGAATATACCGCGATTGCGACTTTGATCAAATCGAAAGGCCTCTGTCGTCACTATCGAGCTTGAAGCAGACTTGGCCACTCACAATTGTTGGCGCGCCTACTCTCAAATGGTTCTTCGCGTTTCACATTGTCGATCAAACCCACCTTATGCTAGTTTCCACAATCATAATGGCGGGATCTTCGTGCATACGTGCTTCGACCCGTCTCCCGCAGGCTCCCAGGTTCTTGAAAAAGCACATCCCAGGCGCTTTGCCACACTGTACCATTTTCAGCTTGACCACGGCCCCAAGGACCCCAAAAGGATGAGGGATGATGTTCTATTCTTGCCAGGAGGCTCTTCCAGAATTCTCATCTTTTGGTTTTGTGAACCGAACACTGGGAATGGCCTACCGTCGCTTCGATCTTGCGCTCCTATGATCTCGCAAGCTGCGGCTTTAACCACTCCAGTCTTCCCCTACCTCTAACAGGCGTTAGCCCGTGGGGTACTTCCACCCCTATCGGAGAATACGAGCAACGTGTTTGACGCAAGGTCAACGATTCGGCCGCCAAGTGTCTCCAATGTATTGACCGCTTCGGCTGAATACTGTGACGAATGCAAGGAGAGTCATCACGTTACAGATTACAGCATCATGAGCAGCACTGGAATCTGGTCGTAGCTTTCGGAGTAGGCTTTAATTGGACGAGCTGTTGATACAGCTTCAGCTAAATTTCTTGTACTCGCAAGACATTGTGGTTGGGCCCGATGAAGAACCCAAATGTGGTTTATTTGGCGGCCATTCTTTGCTGGTCCGTATTAGAGACCCGAATAACAAATCAGTCATTTCCAGCGATGGAGGCGGCCCTCCACACTATGCACAAGGGCAGGAGGCCTTTCTTTTCGGGCGCATAGTCAAGCGGCGTGCTTTGGAGCCTCGACCTCAAACCAGAGGTTCGAGATGTAAGCGAGTGTTGGACTATTCCTCAGACTGCCCTTCCCCTTTTTTTCCAGTGTTTCAGACGTCTGAGGGTCGGCACTTGAGAGTCAACCCATGCCCTAAGCGGTTAGAGGGCCATGGGGCCAATCACCCGCACAGTGCTCGCCGCCATACAATTTCGCGTGCCGCTGACCACTCGGATTGACTTCGCACAGAGACAGCCTCACAGATGCAATCAAATTAGGGGAGAGTTTGTGTAGGAAGAAACGCGTTGGCATTGCGAAGGACGAGTTGTTCAAAGTGGACTGGGTCGCACTCGTTCATCTCAGAGGCGTTGGGAGCGACGAATCACAACGGCATGGTTACATGAATAGTCAAATATCGGGAAAAGGCATTCGATGCGGCGGATACAATAATAGTCACAGGCATCAGCCAACACCGGGAAAGGTCTCGCAAATTGCCCTCCGGCGCTGGCTTTGTGGTGTTACGCTGTGCCTTCTGAGTGAGCGCGACCACGCCCGCTCATTTCCGCACCTGTACGGAGGTACGGAGTATTCACCATTTTCCACATGGCCTGAGTCGTCATGGAAAGTCAGTCCCTCAACAATGCACGCGGGTAGGCAGTAAGGAAGCATGGCATTTGTAGGCGGAATATTTACCGTTTTGGGTGTTTGTTTGATTGAAGGCTGTGCTTGTAGAAGCGGACGTACAGTTGTTGTGTACAAGCGGGTAGAGAGCCATTCAAATTCATGGCAGTTCAATTGAGCCATTGAGATGAATACGGCCCCCCTCCCCATCCCCCCTGGAAAGAAGAAAAACTTGTCTAGTACCAGGTTCACCAATGAAGACCATGGAAATGGTATACGTACTAGCACCCTATCAGTCTCTGCCCCCGCTCCTCGGCGCTTCTTCTAACAGGACCCCAACAAGCACGCTACTGTTAATTGTGAAATCTCGCCCTCTAGATTGTCTAACCCCCTAGCACCGGACAGTCAAACAGTCCCAAAACCCAACTTCTTCTTTCCCTGGTCTCCCTCAGAATTTCCAAAACACTGCCCTTACCGCCCACCTACCACCCCCCTACTGTATCCTTACCCACCACCCATCATAGTATTCCCTGCCCTTCGACGCCCAAACTTGACCTTGTCATCACCCATTATTTTCCCCTCCCAAACTGGTCTTCTCTTCTTCGTCTCACTTCCCGTCGTTACAGCAAATCCTCTTACACTTGTTCTCTTGACGAGTCAAGTGGTGTGAAACAACCTTCCTGGCCTTTGTTTTCTCCTCCTGCCCCCCGTTTCCCAAATCAGCCTTGCCGGTGCAAGCTCAGAGGATTCGACTGTTTCCCACGCACTCACCAGGCAGGTCCTGAGCCTCGCGTTTCTTTCCCAATTTCTGTCGCCTCGGGTCAGGACCAGGATATCTCGAGGCCGGCACCTCAAGCAAACAATATCGCCACGCTCCTTCAAATCACCATCGATCGCTTTCCCATCGGCTTGGAGCCGGTGCTCGGTCTCAGTACTAAACAAGCGCTACGAATACCAACTGCCACTCACAGAGATCGAACACTGGGCTTCAAAAAAATCCGCGAAATCATTCCGCGGCCATTTGGGTGCCATCTGATCGCAAGGAGTGGAGATGGCCATGTTCTCGCAAAATAACACGGCCATGGCGCCCCCTCAAAAACCAGAAACCTTCATGCTGTCCGACGCTGCGCAGCAAAATTTACCACAAGATGCGCAAGTCGCGCTTCAGCAGGTTGATAATCGTGAGTAGACTCCCCGACACGATCCAGTGCATGTGGCCCGTGGACTTCAGTCCGACGCGCAAAATACTGGTGTCGTTGAAGAGGGCAGGAGCTGATCAAATCAACAGTCAAATATTTCCTCATATCTGCGCCTGTGGACTGGACACCAGATCAATACATTCGGAGATTCCTGCTGCCAACAGGAGAATATGTTTCTTGCGTCCTATGGTAAGATAGCCTTGTTTGCTCGAGATGCACATGAGGCCAGCGAAAGCGATCCTAACAATTCGTAGGAACAACTTATTTCACATCTCGGGGACGGATATTGTACGGTGCTTGTCGTTTCGCTTTCAAGCATTTGGAAGACCTGTCAAGAACTCGAAGAAATTCGAAGAAGGGATATTTTCAGACCTGCGCAACCTCAAGTCCGGCACCGATGCATCACTGGAAGAGCCAAAGAGTCCATTCCTTGATTTCATGTATAAGAATAACTGCATCAGGACGCAGAAGAAACAAAAGGTCTTCTACTGGTACAGCGTACCCCATGACCGACTTTTCCTCGACGCGTTGGAGAGAGACCTGAAACGAGAAAAGATGGGCCAGGAGGCAACAACAATGGCAGTCAACGAGCCAGCTCTGTCCTTTGAGTTTGACTCGTCGCAGTCGCTCTTCGAACAGCTTACCAAGGCGCAACAAGCCAACACGTCGTCGTTCACGGGGAACACCAGCTCGGCCTACTCGCAGTCAACTTCCCCTGTGTTGCGTGCTGTGGACTCAATGCCTCCACCATCGCTTCCCCAAGCAATGCCAACCGTTTCCGAGGAACTACCTACGACAATGGCAGCATACTCTCAAGTCTCTATGCCAACTACCTCGGCGAAAAACTTTGTCAAAAACGAGCAAGATTACGGGCAGATGCAATATGACCGAAATGGCATTCCACTTACGAGGGTACACCAACGACATACTTCCATGCCTACGTACATGGAATACTCTCCCGCACCATCTTTCGTCTCGTCGCAAGGGCAGTACGAGGACTACAGCGCGCGGGGTCTCTCGTTTGAACCAGTGACACCACCTCAGCAGGGGAGCGGGCTCAACGCAGAGCCAGCATACATTGCCAACGAGGAGACTGGGCTCTATTCGACCATTCCAGACGTCAATGGGTCGCAAGGCTACAACAACATGATGCAAATGCCACCTTCCAATATGTCCAACGGGCAATACTCCAACACAAGCCGCGGATATGGAAGCATCAATGTCATTGAAGGTTCGCCAACATACAAGCAACGGAGAAGGCGATCATCCATCCCGCCTCAAATGACAAACGGTGTCTCTAGCGCTACAAACACCAACCCGCATGCACCACATAAACAGAGCGACCTCCGTCGGTCCGTGTCTGTGTCGGTTGGACCCGAGGGCGAAGAGAACGACGGTAATTCGCCACCTGCTCTGCCCAATGGCTACGCCAACATGGTTCAGCAGCACAAAGACATGCTTGACCAAATGTCTCGTCACGGCACTCCATTGCAAACACTGGAAGGCAGTCCCGCGCCGCAGAACATGGGTTTGATGCAGTCGCAAGAGAATTACAATGGCTACCAAGACAACGGCGTTCCCACACAATCTTTAGACACCAGTCCGACAACAAGTCAAGGCACCCGCCCAGGACCAATCCGAAGAGCTCGAAGCGCTACTATGATGGAACTTGGCCCTTACCCGCACAAATCACATTCTTGCCCGATTCCGACCTGTGGGCGCCTCTTCAAGAGATTAGAGCATCTCAAGAGGCACGTGAGAACGCATACCCAAGAGCGACCATACGTGTGCCCACACTGCAACAAAGCATTCTCGAGATCAGACAACCTCGCCCAGTAGGCTCCATCCCTTCCCCTCCTCCGACCAAACCACTAACCTAATGACAGGCATCGCCGCACCCACGAAGCACGTCCCGACGGTGAAATAGGCAACTACACCGACGACGACCTCGAAGCCGAAGAAAACGAATTCGGTACCTTGGACGAGGATTCCCCACCCCCGTCGGAGCACAACTACATGCAAAGTGCCATGACCAACATGACAGCCAACGCGATGAGGATGCCAGCAGCGCGGATGGGACCGGGCCACACGATGCCCCCGCCGATGATGCCAGCGCAGCATCTACTTCAACAGCAAATATGATTCTTTGCGCAACCGCTTCTACTTCCGCACCAACAAACCTCACCCACCGTAACGATCACCACGACTTTTGTTTCCCGACGCACCTTCTCTCTTACCTACCCGGGACCATTCCTCCGGGGAAAATCCCAGCATCGTTTGCATCCGTGTCATCTGTTCATACGCATCTGTCCCACGTCACGTCCGCCTGATGGTCGCAACGCCACTTGTACCGTTACTTGCAGCATTTGAAACCCTCGTTTATTCACGCTCGAGGGTGTTCCAAGGAGAACGGCAGGATTCGAGAGTGCCGTTCTATTTGTATTCCTAAGCTTGGAAGGGGGGTGTATGCTTGTCGTAGAGTCGGATTTTCGAACTGGGCTCCGGGAGCAAAGGAAGGCAGAAAGGGGGCCTGGGGGACCTTTGTTCATAGACACGCACGCCCGTGAGAAATGAAAAAAACGTTCGGCATCAATCCAACACTTCCCCCACCTTTTAATTATTTCCTTGTTCCATCACTCCCTACAAAGCAAAACTCCTATCTCGCTCCTCCTATCATATCCCCACAACTGAAGCTCCCTTCGCTCTCCCCATCCCCCTCCCCTCACAACCAGCATTTCCACACATCAACGCCATCCCCACCCCTCCCTCTCCCCCCTGGGCATCTCTCCCGAGCGGAGAGGGGGGGGGCGGGGGAAGAGCTACAGGTTGCGCACACACTAAACCCAAGCACGTCGAATAAATTCTCTCGGGGGAGTGTGGGCGTCTCCCGCAATACAAAACCGCATCCCCCCTCATCTATCTCGTCAGGTCAAACACATCAACCCCAACCCCACCAAACCCCAAACCCCCATCCCCATCCCAATGACCATCGCACCCGCCCACCTCCTCCCAGCACCCGACTTCACCTCCGGCCCCCCCCCGGCGTAGGCCCCAGACTCGGACTCCCTGTGGGAGAAGGAGGCACCACGCCCACACTCTCCGTCACAGTCACAGGCGCGGTGGTGGTGGTGTCGGTCGCGGGACCGATTCCCGCGGCGCTGGCCGTGTCGGGCGAATTTTCGGATACGGAGTCGACTTCTGAGGTTTCTGAGGTGGGTAAGGGTGGGTTTGGGGATAAGGGGGTGCTGGGTAGGGGTTGTAGCGGGGGGGAAGGCTGCTGAGGGGGCGGTTTAGGTTATTGTGATGGGCTGGGGGGGGGAGGGGGAGGGGGGGTTTGAAGAGGAGGGGGGCTGCTGGGCTGGAGGTGAGGGTGCTTGGTTTGAGGGTGAGGCTGCTTGGCTTGACGGCGAGGGTGCTTGCTGCTTCGAAGTCGAGCTCGCCGAAGCTGACGGAGCAGCTCACGTGCGTCCTTGCGACTGCAACACCACCGAGCTCTGCTGCTGCTGCACGGCCCCCGGATTCGGCGAGCCGAAATCGGAGATGCAGTTCCGATCGCACGCAGGGGCTGCGACGTAGTTAAAGGTCAGAATGCCAGGCGCGGGATCGTTGCTCCCATCGTCGACGAAATGCATCGGCACACTCCCGCAGGTCGTGCATTTGGAGATCCAAGACCGCGTCCACCAACGGCATGATTTTCCCTAATGTCAAAGCATAGCCTTGAGGGAAGAGGCCGATGACTCCGGCGTCGATCGCGCCGGAGAGACTGATTGAGCGGCCTGCGCTGACACCGGCGACGGGAGGGCCGGAGAAGGAGGGGGAGATGGTGATGGGTTCGTTTTCGGAGAGGCACACGCTGTGGTCGCCGCTGTTGTAGGTGGTGGAGTTGGGTTTGGGGGAGGCCCAAACGACGTCGCGGAGGACTTGGATTATGGAGGCTTGGTTTAGTTGTTGAAGGTGGCGCCGGGGCAGAGGGCTGAGCCTTGACAGTTGATACCGAGGGCGAGGGTTTAGGTGATGAGGAGGAAGAGCGGGATGGGGATGGGGAGTAAGGGATGCATTGGGAGATATAGGAATTGACAGAGTGTTTTGCAAGGAGATCAGGATGAAGCACCAAGTAACTTCGACGGATGTATTGCGAGAAATTGTAGACACGATGCATTCTTTATCGATGTACTTATACTCCGCTGTGCATGCAGCTTCACGCAGATATTACAACACCGATACTGCTTTAAGTAAAGCAGGGCGCAATGCAGCCATAGCCAAGCCATACAGTCGTGCTGGCCATAAGTCCGGTTTCCTTTTAGGTGCTGCATTGTGATAGTAGCGAGTCCGTAGTGTATGAGGCTGAGTAGTGGAGGTGAACGTGGAGCTGCACAGTCAGCTCAGCAGCCTTCGGTTGCGCACGGGATTGCTGGAATCGCTTTAGGCAGCTATGCGCTGATGCAGCGGCCTCGCATACTGGAGAGGCACAGCATCTGTAGTAGTGTATGTATCCGTCCCTAAACTTGACATTTCTCTGGCGTTAGCGGTGCTGGCTCCATGCAGTGGAAACTGAACATAGCTGGAGGACCGCGTTAGCGATTGTCGTTTAAGTGAGAAATGGAAAGCGGTGGTGGCGGTCCCCATATACTAACATCGACCACTCTCGCTCCTTCTCCCTCTCAATCTGTTCAACCACGAATCCATCAACAAAGTTCCCGACCTCGACGAGGTTGACTCGAAACCGTTCCAGGGCGAAGGCTAGGCATTGGTCTAGATTTCGGATTTTATTTGTCAAGTCATCGTAGCGTTTCTTCAAGTAATCGATATTGGCTTGTATGTTCTCATCCGAGACAGGCTGGCGCTTAGTTCTGCGATGGGCCCTGAGTGGAGTTTTTTTAGGGGCGGAGAAGGCGAGGGACTGGTCGACGATGACTTTGGAAGAGCGTTCTTTGCGGACTTTTTTTATGTACTCCACTTTGTTTTGGCGGAGGAGAAGCCCTTGGTATAGAAGGGTGAGGATATCCATGATGGAAAATTGGTTGAAGGGCATTGTGGGGATCTTATTAAGTTGTTTTCGTGTGGGTTGCAGTGATAATTGTTTTCGTGTGGTTGCAGTGATATCGGTGTTGTGTAGCAAAGGGGAGCTGTGGTGGAAACAATAAATATATATATCATATTGACGGATATTGTGGCTGACGATTCGGCTGAGAATTTCACAGACAATTCACAGACAATTCCACTGTAAATTCTACAGAGAACTCCACAGACAATTTCCAACGATGGCGGTTCGCTGAATCTAAATTCTTTATGGCTTAGGGTAGGGCCTTAGGCATTCTCTGCGGTGAAGAAGATATCAAGTGAGCCTGTTCAGAGGCTCTATATCGATGCTTGTGGTGAATATCGAACGGCACTCTGAGAAGCAATGGCCCACAAGTTAACACAATTCGTTACCCCTGGCCCCTAGACCAATCAATGACTTTGCTTCAGTACTCAAGGGCCATGCAGACCTCACTGCTAGCAGAGGCCCCGCCAGATTTGATACACCGCCATCGGGTTCCATTCCTACTCTTCTGGAATTCTCAATCGTGAGCGCCAAACTGAGTGGTATAATACTATGTAGCGTCAGCATCATCATACCGCCTTCCTTTCAATCAGACGCTCACATCCCTAACCTCCCCAGCAAACTTTTCCTTTCCCCCTGTTCCCGTATGAGAAACATCCCACCCATTGACTCCCCACCACCACCGCCTGACTCTTGCCCCCCAACCCATTCCCTGCAACGTGACCCCCCTATTCCAATACCTCCACCCCGCTAATACCAACGTCCAGGTCAATCCTTGGAACAGTGGTAATAGCACCTGGTCCCTCCCAGTCACCCAAGCTACTCCCCAGAAGCCCTCGACATTCTTAATGCTTGTCAGGTAGGATTGTTCAAAGCGCATTTCTGGTAGAGGTGGTAGCTGAGCGCGGCGAGGAGATGGCTTGAGAGCGGAGGATGGGATTGAGGCGGAGGATCGGTGGCTCGAAATGGAGGTTGTGGGGGAAACTGGACGTTTTTGGGAGGCAGCGGTTGACGGGTTGAGGTCGTGGTGGGGGGAAGGGTCCCGATTGAGGGATGCAGATTGGACGGCAGAGGTTATTTCGGCGGCGATGTTATGCGACATGTTGGGTTGAATTGTCTGAATGAAACCAGTAGAGAGTGATTTGATGATAGATCAACTCTTGGTGAAGACCTTCTGCCCTCATGCAGACTCGGGTAAAAGTATCACCGATGGAATTTTATTGAGATCCCACGATCATAGGTAGTTGGTTGCGATGGAACAGAACAAGTCCCTCTCCATCACCCAATCCACATCATGGCCCCCTCAAGGTCGCCCATGAGACTGATACCTCTTACCTACAAGCTATGTAGAACACCACTTGCTCGAAAGCCCCGGCAAAGACGCGCAGCCTCAACCTACACTGGCGCCACTGAGCTCTCGGAAGACGTCGATCCATCCTCCTCCTTCCCAATCCCAGGCCCGACAGCAGAACATATAAAGCAATTCGATCCTATAGCGCGAAGCAGACGGCGGAAGGAAAGATTACCACCAAGCCGGTACAGTCCCTTTCCATTACCAGTTTCACCCTCGAGCCTCGACCCCCTGATCCCTATTGACCCAGTCACACTTCTCTGGTCTTCTATCTCTTATCTCTCAATCAATTGACAGCAGCTAGATACCAGTTCCGCCCCCCCAAGTACTACCGTGGTCCACTGCATCCTCACCAGCCTCCTCCACCCTCCGATCCCTCCTCCCGCGTCTTCGTCCCCGGCCCATTCTCCTCACCTCGCCTGGAACAAACATACCACAGCACCTTAGCTCCTGATCTCCTCACCCTCCTCTACACGCACCACCCTCCCGGTACCCTTCCTGGTCCCTCACCTCCTCGCCTGCGATCTTGGGATGGTTCCTCTCCGTACCACAAGAACCGCCCGTTGCGTGCGCCGAGGGGTGGGGGAGATCTCCCACTTTTGCAACGACCAGTAACATTTAGGAATCTGCCAAGATTGGACAAGATACACGTCCACGCTTTTCTAAAAGATGCGGGCAAGGATCAGCACGTGATACATGTAGCGGGGATGGTTATGCAGGCGATCACAAATACCAGAGCAACGATATTCAGGGCGAAACATAATATCAATGACTTTAATCTGAGGAAGGGAAAACCCTGTGCGGTGGGTGTGGAGCTGAGAGGAGAAGAGATGTACAACTTTCTGGGGAAGGTGGTTGAGGTTGTGATGCCTGGGATTAAGGAATGGAAGGGGGTTGATGGGAAGAGTGGGGATGGCAGTGGAAACATTGGATGGAAGTTTGATCGAGGAGTCGTGGGACAATTCCCGGAGATGGAGCTGAATTACGACGCGTGAGTTTAGGGAGTCTTCTACCGGGACTTGGGCTGAGTTTCGAGAGTTTGGTTGTGCTGGGTGTGGTGAGCTGACAAGTGTTTCGATAGATATCCCCCGAGGATGATTCCTAGCGTCGATATAACCTGCTGCACTACAGCCACCAACGATCGAGACGCCCGCTTGCTGTTAGCCTCAATGGGCGTGCCATTCTTTGGGAAGCACGTAAACTAGGCAATCCTGAGCGACTGCCTTCATGCTTCTTCAGTGGGTTCCTAATTTTGGGCGAACAAAATGGGGTGATGTGAAGGGTTAGGGACTGAGAGGGAGAGGATCGTGGATAGATTTCGAAGGGCGAGTGAGGAACATAAGAAGCATGGAGAATATTAAAGACGCAAAAGAGCCTGGCAATGTTTGGGAGAAGGTCGCGTTGCTCTGTATAGTATAAGGGCTCAAGGGTACTCTACCCTCGTACCTAATTATTTTCTCTAGGCCCGGCCCTGTGGGGCACCTCAGGGTCCAATGACGGGCTCTGGGGCGCGGGGATTTGCTAATCACCAACTGCCACCTGCGTCTCCCTCAGACTCTATCCTTCTACATAAACAAAGTGCCCATTGTTTGGCAAGCCCGCCGAGTGGAAATCCAACCATGCTCTACACCGATAAATGTCAACCCAACTACGTGCCTATCAACGCCGAAAACTTTCCACACTGTAGCCCCGACAGGCAGCGGCGCCTACGCAGGTCCCCGCAAGATCACGGCCTTCCCCCTTGAGATTGATTTGGTACCTGCAAGAGCTCCTTCAGCATGAGCTCGATCAATCACCTTTTAAGTCGGAGGGATAAGCATTCGCATGGAAATAATAAGAAAGAAGTACACTTTTCCCTTTCCAACGCACCCAGTATCATTCGCGTCAACAAAGCCATTCTTCCATTGAGCATTTGGTGCATCATGGCTGCACCTCTGCCCCCTCAAAATTCTGCAAACTCCAGCGCGGGGACTTCATCTATACCCTTTACTACCATCTCATTGGCCTTCTCAAGGTCAAGGGCGAAGCGATCCCCGCGTTTGCAAACAACAAACGAAACAGTTGAATGCTCGAGTGCTAACGCGGAAACCTTTGTCCTACAGCCTAAGCAACGTGACGCTCCGCTCAATGGCCTGTTCATTGATGACGAGAATATCAAAGCGGGGAGGGACGAGGAGAAGAAGGTGTGCCCACCGTTTGAGAGTGGTAAGACCTCTTCTGACGGCGGAATAGATCAAAACAATAAAGCAAAGACTATCGAATCTCGGAATCTCTGCTTTCAAAGACACGGACATAGCTTATGTTTTACACACCGAATACACAAAAGGCGAGGTAGAAAAAGCATACGAGTTACTCTTACTGCTAGAGGATGCCGAAGAGGGGCTTCTACGCGCTTATAATCCTAATGTCAAATTACTGGGGGCAGTCAACAGGGAAGGGGTCACATGCTATCTGGATGCACTTCTGTTTGCAATGTTTGCAAGACTAGGCAGTTTCGAAGCCATGCTTTATAAGAACTTCGAGGATGAGCACAGGAAGAACCTGGCTACTTTGCTGAGGTTGTGGGTGAATACCTTGAGGGCTGGCAAGCTGATTACGGTCGATATTGTGGGTTCGCCCTTTCGTAAGAGTCATATCGCCCAGCTGATTGTCATAGACCAAGCAAATACAAATACAGCTTGCCAATTGCGGTTGGAAAGAGGCGGCTGAGTTGTGCCAACAGGACGCTTCGGAGGCCTTCACTTTCATTACGTCTACTCTGGCTCTACCATTGCTGACTTTAAAGATGGACATCTTCCACACTGGGAAAGAAGATGCCACGGATGACCATAAGTTTGTCAATGAGCGGCTCCTCGAGCTAGCTATACCTGAAGAGCCGAAAGACGGGACATCCATCACTCTGGAGGACTGCTTGGAGATGTTTTTCAACAACAAGATCGAAGTGAAACGTTATTTGGATCTGCTGGAGCGAAGAAACACGCTGACAAGTGTACGCTCGCACGCTACAGTGGACTCGGCGAAAGGCAACTCCTCTCATATCGAGGTCGCGGAGGTTGGCGATGCGGAACCTTCGTCGCCCACGCCATTACGAACGCCAACATCTTCGAAAGACATACCGCCAGTGCGACCAAGATTTTCACGGCCCAGAGCCCCGAGTATCATTCAAGAACACTACATAGACGAGAAGCGTGGCCTGCACGAAAGTCCCAGCTCAATTGACGAAGAAGGCCGTCAACCCCGAATCAAAAAGGAGGTCATCATGCCTGCCTGGCAGTTCTTCAGTCTCATCCGTAAGCGTCAAATTCACTCATAGCACATGAGCAACATAATGACATGGTACAGCCTGGTACACAAACAACGCTCCTATGAATGATGCCCAAGTCGCAGCCCACTTCTCCCAAACCCGCCCCATCCTAGGCATCTGTCTCAAACGCTACTTCATGTCGCCCAACGGCACTGCACACAAACGGCGTACCCACATCGACATTCCCCTCGCAATCGGTCTCCCACATTTCATCTCCGACGATCAAATGATCGACTCCGCCCCTCCCTTTGGCAACTTCAAACTCTCCCTCCAATCCGTCGTCTGCCACCAAGGCCTCTCCGTGGACTCCGGCCACTATATCAGCTTAGTCCGCAGTCCAGACCCTACGGGTGAGGGAACAGACAACTGGATCCGTTTCGATGACCTGGCTAAGGACCGTGTGACCCCCGCCAACGTCGACGAATTCCTGAAAAAGGAATCCCCCTACCTCCTCTTTTACCAAGTCATCCCCATCGAGGGTGACGACGCCGCCCTCCTCTCCGACATCTCCCCTTTCCACGATCACCCCCCCTCTTACACCGACTCAAACCCAAGCCGCAATTCAGCAGTCGACTCTGGCATCGGCGACCTCTCCTCCGGCACGCGCAGCCAAACCTCCGCTTCTGACCCCCAGAAGCCGAGCGTTGAGCTATCAAGACCAAGTATCGAAATTCGCACACCCAGCCTCGATGCCTCTGTCTCCATATCATCCGAAGAAAAGAAATCGAGTTTGACCAGCGAACGCACTCCCCACGCACCCCTCACAAACGCAAAAATCGACATCCCAATACCTCCTCGAAACGACACCCATTCCCAGACCGAACCCCTCCCCCGAACCGAAGACACCTCCGCCCTAACCACCTCCCGTCGCGGCTCCCGGGTCTTTTTCTCCAACGACAGCAGGTCGGGCAGTAGATCAGGCAGTCCAGCCAAAGAAGGCCGCCTAAGCCGCTCCCTCTCCCGTTTCGCAAACCGCTTCTCGGGCGATCGATCAAACACACCCACCTCCACCCCTGCTCCCGCCTCATTGGCCGAGGATCCTCGAGCTTATGGGCATCGAACGAGCTGCGAGGAGAGGAGGGGAAGGAGCAGCGTCGAGATTCTGAGGGGAGAGCCGAAGGTGGCAGGGTCCGGACAGCGGTCTAGACAGACTGGAGGTGCGAGTAAGGAGGATGGACATCGATTTCTGCAGAAGCAGAAGCTGAGGGAGAGGAGGGGGAAGCCTGAGAGGGAGTGCGCGCTTATGTAAGCAAGCTTGCTGGGTCTGCGGGAGCTACAAAGTGGATTTGAGACCAAGAGAAGGACTACGCCCTCACCTGGCTATCATCTCTGTCCCCAGGAACAGAAGCAGTTGCTCTATTACAAGACACACGAGGGGGGGCAACGCCGGGTGGTGTACGATTATTATGAGGGACAGGGCGGAGTGATCTGGCGTTACGGACCGAAGAAGAGGAAGATACCACGCGCATTCTTGGATGGCCACTTGGACTTCTGAGAGGTATTGCATGGCCATGGGCATAGGCATAGCGTTGCGCGCTGGGCGCGTGTACAGCGTCGAGGAATGGAATGTACAGTGAGCGAGGTCATCACTTGAGGGTGTCCCGTACCCAGCCTGGTCCTCTGCACTCTATCGTGTAGCGTAGATGATTGCAGTCGCAATCACAATCATGATCGCAAACTTGGCTCCCCTGGCTCCCTGGTTCGCAAGAGCGGTGTCAACTTGTTCATTCAGCAGGCAAGGCGCGGTGAGAATGCCTAATCCCGATTCTGCGAGCGCAAATCCGCATGTCTGGGGAGGTTTCCCCAGTTGAGTGACCTGCTAGGGTTACTGCTGCTGCTACTGCTCCTTCCGACCGCTGGAGGGGAGGAAGGAAAGGAAAGAGGATAGGAAGGAGTGCAAAAGCGACATCCAACATCTCTACTACAAGAAGACAAGACAATACATAAATAAACAGGTAAATTAATTAATTATTTTAATAATAATAAATGTTCGCTTTTAATTGATTTTGACTTACTGGTTATTAATAAGTCACCGGGATCATCCGCCACCTGAAACGCATCGTTCTACTTTTTAAATCAATAAACATAGCTGAGTTCAACCAGGGCTCCCGAGCGATTCCCCATATTTGCCAGCGATCGAGACAAGCCTACCTGCGCCCACAGGTGGCCTCGCAACTCAGACCTCTATGAGGACTATGCGATGAAGGTGTTTGGAAGGATGGCTTCCACTTTACCCTTGCAAATTGGTAGTCCGGCGAATGGCATCCACGGCAGTTATCTTATTTCGAAGCAGCTGCACCGAAACGTATAGCGAGCTGTATAAGGACTCTTATCTATTACACTATCTGGTTCACTTCTTCTAACTTGTTGCAGTAATAAACAGACGAAACAGGATGTTATTCTCAAAACAGCGCCAGACTTTCTCTTCCGTAACGAGCGTAACATCCTCAAGCGTTTCCAGAATACATCATCTCTTCGCCGCCTGATTGACGAGGTCCAAGATCCTCCTTTGCTAGTCTTGGAACATCTTAATAGCAATCTGTTAATCGAATTAGTAATAAAAAAACTTCAATCTTCTGAAGTAAAGCATATTACAAAGGCTGTCTTGCAAGCTCTAGCAGCTTTGCACGAGGAGGGGATCGTTTATACAGGTACGTAAAAAGCTATAGCTACAATATATCATTATACAACACCTGATTCTTGAGGACAGACGTCAAACCTGATAATATACTAGTCAATTACGGTAACAGTAGAAGTCGATTCAGCGATATCAAATTGGCGGACTGCGGAGATAGTATATACGTTGATTCCGTCGTCGAAGAGCATGTTATAGGGGCTACTATCTTCCGAAGCCCTAAAGCAATACTAAACCTCATCTGGGGTCCACCGACTGATATTTGGTCTTTGGGAGCTACAGTAAGGTTCCCCTTCGCGATGCTGATTGATAGATTCCGTCTAGTAACTCTCTAAAGCTTATAAGTCTAATATAGGGAGAGAATTGGCATATTTTTAAGCCCTCGGATATCGATCTGACAGACTCGGCATATCTTATAGAGGTATTACGACGGCAAGATGAATATTTTGGACCTTTTCTACTAAGCTATACAAGCCTTGCGGATGATGACAGACTTTATACGCTCACAGTTATTACTGAATCGGTAGAGAAGCGAACGCCTTTCGAGATGGCTTCTTCTCAGGAAATCGCGAAGGAGGATCGGGAGTTTATCAGCAAGCTTATACAGCTAGATCCAAGAGATAGACCGTCCGCCAAGATGCTACTGCAGGATCCATGGCTCACTGAGGGCACAGCAGATTCCAAATGAGTCTTAAGCAGCCTAGAGACTTACTAAATATGCGTGTCGATGGCTAGTCTTTGGTCCGACAAGAGACTTTTTGGACGTAGGCCTGGGAAAAGCTCAGAAAATGGGATTCACTGCAAGCCACCGCAGAAGCCACCAATCGTGGGCCGGTGTTGGCCGCTGCGCTATCAAAAATGCCGGATCTGTCTCTTATGTCTGATCCGTTCACAACCATTCTCAACCTTATCGCACTTGGCTTTGTATTCTACAAAATGAGTCACGGCATAATCCAGTACTTTGAAGGCTGCGTTGTCAACGGATATGAACCAATAAAATCAATGTACAGGGCTAACATGGCATGATCGTTGCTCCATTTAAGGAACGTGGTCGTTACATCTTATGGACACTCCTATTCACTGATTTAACTTATTGCCTGTTTCAAAGCCAGGCTGTTAAACCTTTCAAAGTCTGCTCAGCGTTTTATCTGCCCAGCAACGCGGTCCCGAACGCAAACAGGATCTTCCTCAGCCAATTCACCATTCAGAGGCTTTGTTTCGTCAAACTATGTCAAGCAACAAAATCATCCAGAAAGTAGACTTGAAGAAGACGGTTACAAAGGGTAGTTAAGCGGTACGGCTCTCCGCAGCGACAGTAACCGAAAGCTGGACAAGACCAGCGTTCGCCGTGCAAGCCGGCAAAGACGGCTTTGCGAAGGCTATACAGAATACTAAGAAACCTTTGCCGGATGGTACTCGGGAAATCGCTATAAGGTAAGTATCTCTCTTCTGATCTGAATACCGGTTCGCTTATAGTTATCGCGAACCTAGGGAGGCCGATTATACAAGCGACAACGACAAACGTGACCATTACAGTAGAGTATACTACGATGAGAAGGGTAATCCGCTTGGAACCGAGCATTTTCCGCGAAAGTAGCCGCATCATATATCAGCTGGCGTCCAGTATTGCCAACCCCGGTTTTATATTCAACTTATCCAGTACAACTCCTTTCGAAAACCACAGTACAGTATATCTTGATACCTCTTGCCCCTCGAGCTCCGGACGACGCCTGAGAGTCCCTAGCTTACCTCTTAGCAAAGAATATTACGGCTTACCGGGGGGCTCAGTAGATTGATAGGGTTTCCTAATAATAGAGATCTACCCCAGTTTTGCAGACGGCTCTCAAATCACCTTCAGGCTAGAATGATAGAAGGGTGCTTTCCCGCTGAACAATAGGCGAAACTTCTGTGGACAAGAGAGTTGCCAAGAGATCAAAATTTCATGAACAAGTTCTAATACGGTGATGGCGTCTTGATTGTAAAAGCACCTTCATCCCCAATTCTATCCCCCTTTACTTCAATACCCTTTATTATAGGCCCTAATACGATCTGTTCTCCATCTTGAGCGGACTCCTACCGTAATCGTCTCTCTATAAGCTCCCCTAGAACAACTCGCCGCCACCCAGCGTATACGGTTGCTGGGAGGACCGATTCGGAACTTGGATTTGATATGCCCAAGCAGCCTAGAACATTCCATTTATGATATAGTATTTTCTCCTGACCGGTGCATTTTGCCGTCCCCTCCGTCGCCCGTGGTAACTCTGCTTTGAAAGCCCAAGCAGGCTTCTTGCCTAGCCTAGTAGCTATTCAATATCAAAAGAGCGGCGCCTAGGTACTCAGCTTGGCAGCTAGAAGCGGAAAAGGGGAAAACTCTTTTGTAATCTTCTATATAGGTAGGTATATAAAGCGAAGAGTTTATAAATTAATATTCTTTTTTTTAAATGAAATATAAAATAAATTAACAAATAAATTAACAAACAAATAAATAAATTATTATTTAAAAATAATATATATTCGCTTTTACCAGATTTAGATTCGCTTATTGATAGCGAATTTTAAACATGTAAAACGAGCGTTTTTTAAGATCAATAAAAATATTATCATTCATTTATTTATAAGAAACACGGAAATGGAGAAGGCATGATAGTACATTCATCACCATATCAACAAGCTGACGTGATCTCCATCCTCTGCCTAGTTGACCCATGACCATCACCCGTCTACAAATTGGAGCAGCAAGTGGCATCATGCCTCTCCATTCTCGTCCTGATCCATCGTAACTATCATACATGACCATGACCACAACCCCCCTATCCACCAGATCCATCATCATAAGCCCAGGCAGATGATCAATCTCGTCATACGGTAATGGTAACAGCGGTGGTACAAAAGCTATGCCACGCCATGCCAATCCCATTCGAAGCCAGCGCGCTCATCGCAACGTCGGCTTGCGGAAGCTATCCCACCGAACGCTGTAGCTCTCCTGGATCAGCGTGATGCGACCCCTTCCCGAAGTGAGAAGCACCATCAGCACGACTCTCCCAATGCATGAACCCCCTTCCCCCTTCATCGATCGTACACTCATGCACACGTTTCAGGCAATCTGTCTCAAAAACGGCGAGCCAAGCAACTCATCCGCGCTCGGCCGCTTCTCGTGATCAATTTCAAACGTCATCTCCAGAAACGCCTTCCCCTCCTCGCTGGCATTATCCGGCGTCGTGGGCTTGGCGCTCGAGTTCCCGATCTGGAAGATCGCCTGCAGCTGGCTGCAGTTGGGGAAGGGGTGCGTGCCCGTGAACATTTCCACAATCAGGCAGCCCAGGGACCAGATGTCGGCTTTGCGGGTGTAGGAAGTTTGCTTGACGACCTCGGGGGCCATCCAGAAGACGGAGCCCTGCAGGCTGGGGCGGTGGATGTGGCCGCCGTTTTTCTGGGGGGCGAGCAGCGCCGAGGCTTCGACGCGTTTGGAGATGCCGAAGTCGGAGATCTTGATGTTGCCTTTGTTGTCCACGAGGACGTTGGCGCCTTTGATGTCCCGGTGGATGATGTCGCGGCCGTGGAGGTACGACAGCCCGCAAAGGATCTGCCGGACGAAGTTCCGGATCAACGGTTCTTGGAGGGAGCCGTAGGAATTGAGCATTGCGGCCACAGAACCACCGGGCACGTATTCGAGGAAAATGTTGAAGTGCTCGTCGTCCGAGTTAGAGCCGAGGTATTGCACTATGTTCTCGTGCTGCAGGTCGCGGAGGAGATCGATCTCGCGTTTGAGAGCTGCTACCATGGATTCCTTGCGTTTGTCGAGGGCGGAATTGCTGTTGGAGGGTACGTCGACTTGCTTTACAGCCATAAGTTCACCAGTAACAGCGTGCAGGGCGAGGAAGACGCTGCCGAAGGAGCCTTGCCCGATCAGAGCGCCCTGCATCCATTTCACGTTGTCCCAGGAGTCGGTTTTGAGGAATTGGTTTAGTTCTTCGTCGGCTTCTTCACCGTCTGCAGCGACGGCGGCGCTGAGATGGTCGTTTAGGGATCCGCCAGCTTCTGTGTTTGGGCCACTGCTGCCGGATTCGTCAAAGTAGCTGGACAGAGCTGTGTGCGAGGTATCTGACTCGTTGCCATTGTTACCGCCGACATTCGAGTCGCTGTCGAACGAAACATAAGACTTTCTGTTGGGTTCCGACTCCTCCTGCAACGGTTGGAGAGAGCTCGAAGCGATGGAGTCTCGGTAGGCGTTCTGCGGTATAGCAAAGCGAGAGACGGAGAGCGGACGAGGTCCACGGGCACTGGCTGTTCCGTTCAACCAGGCATCCGCAATGTTGGGAAGGGGTGGAGCATCTTTGAGACTTGATGTATAGCTGGCATTGCTTGCAACGCTGATCCGGCTGGCGGCTTTACTCAACCTTGCTGATCGTCGCATAGACATTCGAACAGTCCTTTCAATCGTCTCTTTTTGATGGTCCGGGAAGTAGGTCGTCAATTCCTGGCTGATCAACTCACTTGGTGGCCGGCCACCGAGGAACTCCTTGATCTTGGGTTTCTGTCTGGAGTCCGAGCGTTGTGGAGGATTGCCCCATCTCTGGGATGAGGCACTGTCACTTCGGTCACGCGGTATGGCCCGAGGCCCATTGAACGTTGCTGCTGAGAGAGGATAAGATACATCTTGCCACGATTCTCCCGTGAGTTTTTGCACCTTCAGCTGGCTGCGGGCGTTGTTTGCATTGAGGGCGTTTTGATGCATTTCGTTCTGCTCTTCCAGTACAATAGCAGAAGCTTTCCGTAATTCTTCCTCGTCCGGCTCGCCAGCATGTCTCTTTCGAAGAATCAATCGGCCTCGCTCATTCTTGTCGTAAGGTTCCGTGCAGAAGCGCAAGAGTTCACTATCTGTAAGCCGGTGCGTGCGGCTGAGATCTTGAATCCCGTCAAGATTCCAGAAGCAGTAGTTCCTCGAATGGGTTTCCGGAAGGTTGAGTTTCCGCAAAACACTAGAGATGATGCCCTCCAAGGTCTTGCAATTTTTGATGTCCAGCACCTTGGTTTGTCCGCCGTTGTATATCACTCGGATGCAAGGTGAGCCTACGGGAAGCTTGCCGACAGTCGAATCCATAGAAGGTTTCTGGTGTGGCAAATTCTGGCTTGGTGTGCCAGGTCTTGCAGACTTTGCAGATTGTGGGACATTGTTGAAATAGCCTGGTTGTGCTTCTCGTTGTGGATTCGCGAGAGGGCTCATGCCAGTGGAGCGTTCAAATTGTGAGCCTTTACCGCCAATTGTCCTAGTGAGAGGCGAGTTTGGTCGTTGAATCTTGTTCCGATCCGTTGCCGATGAAGGTTGATTACGGTCTCTCGTCGATGTGTAAGGCATCCGGTTGGAGCGCCCTGGGGATGGGGCGTCTATCGAATGTGCAAACATGCTGTCGCGGTGGACAAGGGACTCTCGGTTGCGTTTCTTGTAGTTTCCAACAGCTTTTGTCCGTAGAGATTTAATGGCGACGAATATGCGAACGCGATCACCGATTTTCTTGATGCCCATTTCTTTGAGTACAAGCTGGTCGCACTCGATCAGATTGCTGCCCGTAACATTGTTGACTGTCCCTTGTGTCAGCCAAAGTCATCGGAGATCCTAAGGCTTGGCCTGTCCCGATTCCAACGATACTGTGCTGCATGGGATAGGAGTAGTCCTTACCTCGAAATAGCTGCTCATACTGCTGGCAATTTATAGCCCTTAGCCACTCGGCAACGCGTTTCTCATCCCACGATCTGCAAATTACCAAGTATCAGCGACATGTGCCTTTACATCACACTCCTCCAACAACATCGAATGTACGGCTTACCGTATCGATTCCTGGGCATCGTTGTTCTCCGAGAACTCCGACTCTGTCGGACTCAAGAATGGAGCATGATGTGCATCGGACCCACCGACTGGTTTGCGATAGCTGCTAGAAGCGTACTGCGAGACCATCGATGCCTGGTTGGGACCCATGCCCATAGATGAATATGAGGGAGCCTTGGACGCAAGGACTGCCATTTTCCCTCCACTCCACACTACGGCTGCGTCATATGTTCTTTGTGTTGATCATTTGGTCGTATTTCTTTGTGTCGAGATGAGAAGACGTTCGGGGTGAAGAGAGGTTCCACCTAGATCCGAAGATGCCGCCGAGACTGTCCGGATTAAAGAATTAGATTGATTAAAGAAGCAAAGTGCTGTTGCTAAAGGTCACAAATTATTGAAGGACGTAATGCGTAGATGGAGTCGTAGAATGGAAGTGATGAAGACTTGGTGTTGTGGGTGGGGCATAAAAAGTCCTCTGTCGCGGATTGCACTGATGGCTGATTGTTTCAAAAGGACCGGCCGGCGGTTTCGCAGTGCAGTGATTTAACGCCTCACTGCACTTTTAGATTGTTACAGATGGCCGACGCCGATGCCAAAATCTCACACGACCAAGCTTTGTGGGCACAGGTGGAGAAACAAGAGCCACCTCGTGGTGGGGAGCAGGAGGTGAATTGGGAAGAAAGAAACGTGAAAGAGGCGTGGTCGAGGGATAACGGAATGGCTAGAGGATGGAGGATTGGGGGATGTGACTTTTGGCGCAATGATTGTCTTCCCCCATTCCCTTGTTCGGCAGATGCGAGCGCAACTGATTTGCTCGTCAGTATAACGCTGCAGGGTGGACTGAGGTATGTATCGTTCTACAGTATGTGCACCTTTACGGTCTACTTCACAGTCTACAATGTACATTCTGCAGTGGAGTTTCATTGATTGGAAAATAGCGTACTCTATGTGAATGGGGGTGTGTTGCTCACCCACCTACCAACTCTCTACACCGAACTTCCCTTGTAGGCAGCTAACTACTCAAGCGCGCAGCAAAAAATAGAAAGACGACTCCTGATCCCCCTTAACCAGCAAAAGCAAGAAACCGTTTCACTCGCTGTTTGAGATGTCCAACCGCATGCGCTATTTCTCGCCCCCCCAATAGCCTATCAAGTGCCTCGGCTGTCTACGTCAGTTGTCAAAATACATGAACCGAGGTTAAGCAGCCAGTCTTCGTTTTCGATTACTTCGTATAATGATAAGCACACCCTCTTCCACTCGAGTGGCAATCTTTAGCCGCTGATGTGGAACCAATTGCCTACACTCGCAAGCCCGGGGGCACGACACGAGTGCCCCGGGCTCAAGTTTGGGTGAGTCAGCTTCGCCCCACAGGGCGGCCGCCCTTCAGCTTTGCCACCCAAGTCTTCTCCGATATCAACCAAAAGGGGCAGTCCTTGCGTCCACGGCGAGGACCTCAGACTGGATAGAACGCCAGACTAAACACTTCATGCTGCAAATCCACCTTCCGAGCTTGGGAGCTGTTTCTTAAGCTTGTGAGCTACCGGCGCCAGGATGACAGGGAATGCATAATTTGGTGTTCCAGCTTGGTGCTTGTTGAGGGCTTCCTTCCCGTCCCTGCCGTAAACGGTTGTGGCTTGCATGTACTTGAGTCTGAGAATTACTCAGGTGCCCTTTCGTGTCTCATCGAGCAACCACAAGCCATGCCTTGTAACCTGCAGGTGCAACGTCCTAGATTGCCCATTCCTTAGGATCATCCCCATCTGTAACAAAGGGCTCTTCGATGGATTTGATGGCCAAATCGCCACACAGGATACTGTGTATCAAATACGGGTCAGCAGACTGGTACCCATGTAGGAGTAGACCGCCTAACGTACCACTGGCCCCCAATCAAAGCATCCAACTCTCTCGCTTCCCTCTCTCTCTTTCCTCCCCTCGAAATACTAGCCTGTAACTCCCTAATCCGACTCCTGACCGTCAATCCACTCCCATCCACTACCTTCCTCCCCAAGCAATCAGAATGGAATCCATGCTGGCAGCTTGGGAAGACAAAGAACTGTCGACTCAACAACGGCAGTTCGCAGACGCGGCACCTCTCTCCTGGCTCAACAAGCGCGTACCGCTTATCCAATTGTTTGATGTCAGCTTTGATACTGTCTGCCGTAGCAGCCGAAGCATCCATCTCGGCGTCCAGAGCAGCGATAGAACGCGAGTACGATTCTAGAGCGGCACAGATCTCGTCTTTAAAGTCATCGATCACCACGAAGTCCGGGAAAAAAGGTATCAGATCTTCAATACGAAGCAAGTCGCAGCGCTTGAGGAAGTCGATGGCGGTCTTTATACTCCCAGTGCCTTGCTGCCCAATTACCTTCTTTGCCACCTCGAGCCATAGCCTTTTGCGTAGTGCTGGGTCGCTGTCGGATGGCCTGTCGGCGACCAGCGAGGCGAGGTCAATTTCATCATGTTTGAGGGCTAGGTTGACTGCTGATGCATACTCACCCATTGAAGAGTAGATGTGCACGGCCGACTGAACGCGATTGTGCTGGATGCAAAGGCGAAAGGCGAAGTCGGCATCGTACGGTGGGGGAGTAGAAAGCCCCGCCGTAGAGAGATATTTAAGGAGAGCTGTCTCGCTAGGAGAAGGATGCAAGGCGTAGATAGAAAGGAGAGTATTATGAATGGCGGGATTTGTTGTATGAAGAGTATTGATGCAAAAGAGCAAATAGCGAACGGCCTGATTTTGTGCCAAGGGTATCGACTGATTCTTGCTGTTGTAGTTGAGCAGAGCTGGAACAAGCTTGATTGGGTCGAGGTCTGGGTGACGAGTGAGGATATCGACAAGCTCGGTAGGCGAATGAGCCATTAGAACGCTGCTGTATCTGTAAAAGATAGTTGGATCTGTCTGCCTTTTCAAGACATCCACAGACTCTTGCCATCGCTCCCGCTGTACCCAATATGATAATACGAAATTGAAGTCGTCGATTGCAGTAGCATACAAGAGCAATTCCTGTTCTCGACCGTGGCTGCTCATGATCTCGTAGGTAGTCGTTCTGTCAAGGTCGGACTTATATCTGGTAACAAAATCTCTGAATGCATGGCGAGTCGTGGTAAGCTCGTCTTTGATGTCTTCAGTACTAGAATTCTCCGTTAACTGTGCCTTTGTCGTGATAGTATCATCCAGAGAATTGAGCTTTGACATGAAAATTTCCACAAGCCAGCTTGCAATCATGGTTCTCTGCATGAGTGCGCTCTTTTTGTAGGTTGCTATCTTGGCCAGAAGATATTCCCTCAACGCGTCCTGCTCGCCGTGATCGATGAAGGTCAACGCAACCTGCTCAAATGGTCTGCTACTCTTCCCATATACGTTAGCCGCCTCCAAAAATTGGCCCTTGCCGATCAGATAGTCTCCAGAGGCCATTGCAACAGCATCTTTCTGCGAAGGCGTCTTTGCGTATTGGGACGCTAGGCCAAATTGCTGATTTTTGAGCATTATCCTCCAAACATCTCGATCTTCGTCCGTGACCACAATCTCGAAGATGTTGTGGTTGGTGAACAACCAGAAAGTATTCTTCTTCTGATCTGCAACGAGACATAGTGCGCTCTCACCAGACTCGAGAACGACCTGGTCGTGTACGACGCGTTCGTCTAACGTCTGCAGAGCCACTATCCTGCCCTCGACTAGACAGAGCATATGCCATTGGGAGAGTGCCACATCACTTATGGGCTCCTGCGTTGGTCTTCTCCGTCCACTCGCATTCTCGTAGGCGGGAATCTGAGATCGAGGGACCATCTTTGAATTGTTGAACAGGGCGTTGCCTAGGCTCGCTGGGGGCGTGCTCATCCGAAGCTTCCCGTGCATGACGCCTGAGGCTGATAGCCAAGCGTACGTACGTTCATTGTCGTCTTTATCAGTAAGATAGGCTTCCTGGGAGTCTGGGGACACCACTAGAGCCGAGGGTCCTGGTCTGCCATCCCTAGCCGCCTCATGTAGCGTAGGAGTCTCCGTCTCGAAGAGCTTTGTGAATATGGATCCCGAGCCTTCTTGCCCATGCCTCCCAATTCTTCCTACAAAGTGTAGCAGCTTGATCGGTGTAGCAACCATCACACGCCTGGTGTCCTGTCGGCCAGGCAGAAGATCGACCCATAGCCCCGATACTGGCCCCTCAGGCGTCTTATACACTGCTTTCAAATATTTCTCCTGGCTGCGATAGAATTCGGTCGACGGCTCGATGTAGTCTTCATAGATGTTGCCATCTACAGCCCCCACCAGGATCTCCCGGGTTGATGCTGTCGGAAGTGAAGGGTTCCATGCTATGCTCTCAATGCCAACGCCCTTCAGGCGCGAAAGAGGCTTGGGTTGCCTGGATTGCGTATGGAGGTAGTAGTTCTCACCCAGGGTGGTGGTGATGACCAGGTGGGATGCGGAGGGGTCAAGAAAAATGCGGCGGATGAGCCCAATCTCTGAGGATTTCTTGGGCAGGTCGATATCTGGTGTAGAATTGTCACTTTAGCTCGGAAGTACGCCCAGATTTGTGTAGGCAACTGACCGTCTATGTCTGAGGGACTGTCGAGATCTATCCTTAGGATTCTGCCTGTAGAAAGAGCTAGTATCAAGACATTGTTGGCGACCTGTGCAGCTACAAAGTCCGAGGAAATGGAGAATTGCAGTTGCACTCTCTCCACCTTGACAATAGGTAGAGAGGCATCATCGAGCTCTGCCATCTTGTATGGTGCTGGGTCATGCCGAGTTGAGCTTCAAGCTATGCTATGTTGTAAAGATATGACGCCCGTCAGGGCACACCGGCATGGCACCAGGTATATTGGGAGTTGGAGTTAAGGCCTTTGTTTGATGTGTCTACGGTAGGCAGCAACCAAGATATGGTCAATATGTGACGGGACCTGCCCGTCAAAAAGGAGTGCATTACCGTCAACCACCGCAAAAAAACATTCAAAATATACTTCTTACTACTCTGATTTACTAGCGAGAGACTGGTCCGCGGTTAATGGAAGCTATACATGCGTGTCTCTGGGACAATGTGAAAGTTCCAATATCCGGGTCCGTGGAGAATGAGATCAATGTTTGAGTGGGTAAATGCCGTGTATTCAGGTTTTCTACTTAGGCAGTTAAGCTAATGCCACGACATGCGTCTCCTCTAGCCAGCTATGCTCTCGAGAACGTTGGACTTTCCCGCCACAATCCTCCCCTTTCGTAAGAGACGAAAGAGACGATAGAGCAGAAAGCAACATCCTAGCGAACAAAGCCAATCAAAGTCAACGGAGGGGGTTCAAAGACTCCCAACCCACTCAACGTCACTTCCCAGATCCACACGCGAATGTTGCTGCGGCATGTTCTGACGCCAATTCTGGACCTTGGCGTTTGCCATCTCTTTTCGGCTTCCCTTGTCCCAACCACCGTTCCCAGAAAACACCTTCAGCCCAAACCCAGTACGCCAACTTCCAGTGCTTGCACGCTTCCGGCTGTCATCAGGCATAGTATCCGTATTCTGACCATATTGACGCCGACGATTACCTAGTGCTGCCCACTTGTCCATGATGTTTCGCTTCGAGAGAGTTGAGTCCGTCGTATGCTTCGCAGGAGGGGGGTGGCGATGAGCTGGATCTTCAAACATAAAGATGCCACTATCACCAACAGTGTCCGCGCTTGAGCGTGACTTGGGCACCTCCGGGTTCGGAGCCCTTGCGTTGGTGTCAACTCCCTTGCTCTCTCGAAGAGTACGATCTTGGTTGATGCTCTCCTGACTCCAGGTTCGACCATTATGCTCACGGCGCTTCTCGAGGGCGGTCTCTTCCTCGACAAAATCGTCCTCCTCGTCTTCGTCCCAGATATCCGTCCAGCTTTTGGAGACAGAGTTGTCTTTCTTCCCAAAAATCGATGACAGATTGGCCACGCGAGCAGGCAGGGACGACGGCACAGCCATTGGTTTGGAGCGAGGGAGATTGCGAGGCACTGGAGGGTTCAACTTCATTGACTTGAGAGACGCTCCTAGGGTAGAGTCCAAACCAGATGTCATTGAAGAATTCTGTGCCATGGAGTACCAAGAGTTTCGATCTTGTTCAGAAGCAGCAAACAGGTCCTCCGTGTAGCTTTCGGTATCGGGAATGGCTGAGAGCTGTCGGCCCTGGCGAGGTGGACTCATATGCAGGGCCTTTGACCACGGGAAAGCACCACCTTGATCGACTTGAGGACTTGAGATGGAAGGAGTACGCAGAGGCTCCCTGTGAGCGCTCGCGGGCGCAACATCGTGTGCCTCGGTACAGAAGTCATCCATAACATCTCCGTCAGTAGTGAAGCTGGCGACTTTCTCGAGCGCCTGGCGAACGGCAGACAATGATCTTTTGGCAGGGTCGATTGCCATCGCAGCCTCCAGTACGACAAACGTATCATCAGACATAGTGGGGAAGATGTCGAACAGAGACTTGTTGTCTCGAGCAAAGTCGGCGAAGAGGACATCGGACTCGGTGGGTGTAATGAAGGGGTTCCGAGAGAAGAGCACATTCAACAGGCAAATACCAATGGCCCAGGTATCCGCTTTGGCTGGGGAGTAGCCATTGTCTTGAGGATCATATTGCTCTGGAGCCATATAACGGTCGCTGCCAACGGAAGCCTCATGAGACCAATCTACGGTCGTTGCTAGGCCAAGATCACCTAGTTTCATGGAGCCATCGTGGGAAAGGAAGATGTTTTCCGGTTTGATGTCACGATGATAAAGGCCCTTGGAATGCATGAACTCCACGGCACTGATCAACTGTAGCATAAACTCCCGAACATTCTCGGTCTCCAGTGGGCCCCGGCCAAGACGGATGGCTTCATACAAATCACCCATGGAGCAGTACTCCAGCACCAAGTACATGTGAGCCTTTGTCTCGAATGAGCGGATAAGGTTCACAATGTTGGGATGGTGTCCAAGACGGTCATGGCAGGCTAGCTCGACGGAGTCTTCGTCAACACCGATGGCGGAAGAGTCCTTGGCAGATGCAACTTTGCTGAGACATTTGATCGCAACATGTTCTCCCGTCGTAGTATCCCTGGCCAGGAAGACCATCCCAAATGAGCCGTGATTGAGAGGGGAGATGGACTCGTAGCGTCCGTCAAGGACCATCCCCTCAACGAAATGATTCTTCATACACTCCATTCTCCGCAACAATCTTGATTGACAAGGTTAACAGGAAAGTCACAGTATTTCACTTGAGGTGGCAGAGGACGTGGTGGTCGTATACGAGAAGGCTTCCTCGGATTCCAATTGGCGGGTCGGCCGGAATGAAAGGATGACAGTCCCGGGGATTATATCCGGACCTGTCGGTGGTACCAGGTGAGAGACAATGACAGAACAGCGAGACAAGGTATTGTAGTTGGGCTGGACAAGACTCCGGAGGATTATAGTGAGTAAAACAGACGCTTGATAGAACTCCACCCACCACACATGGACCGCAGAACTCCGCAACGTTCTATCCGAGGCTCATGTGAAAAGTTGTAAGGATGGTATCCGGTATGGACAATGGAACAGGCTGACCAGGATCGGTGGTAATAGGCACAGTGCGTATGTACGGGCGAGGTGGAGGTAAGAGAAAACGTTAGGTTGGCATCGAATTATGTATCTTTGGGCGCAATCGTGCTAGCGACAGCGCAGGTTTGGATCGTTGGTGATAGAGGCGAAAGAGCGAACGTCGACGGAAAATCGACCAAAGCCAAGAGGAAAGAAATAGTAGTTCGCTGCGTATCGTCGTGAATCAGAGGAGTACAGGCCACTGAAGGTAGTAGATGGCTTGCAAGTCGTTGGTACTTTGATGCCCGAGGGCTAGAAGTGTCTCCCCAATGGTGATGGTACTGGATTTGCCGGGCTCCCGAATGGGTAAGATATTGACGAAGTGGAGGATGATTAGATATCTTGAGCTTGGTTATGGCTCTTTTGGACAGGTACGCTGGACGGGTTGCGTAGGGTGACGACGAGGAATGCAAACGTAGGGAGTGAAGGAGGGACGGCGAGAAGGGTCGAAGGCAACAACAGAGACTGACGTAAGGAATTGGCAAGAACGATCAGGTCATTAATGTGGATGGAAGTCTTGAAGAAGTATCATGTTGACGATGGCCTTGGGGAAGTGAAAGAAGAAGATGTGAGGTGAGGAGGGAGCAATGGGATTAGATAGGTTAGGTACCCTCGGTAGGGATGGGGGCGAATTGGGAGAGAGCCACTTGTTTGTTGCTGAGCAAGATTGGCAGCGACGCAACCACTGGGCCCCTTGGCGTGCTTTGTCTGGGGGGGGGGTCATTGTGGGAACAGGTAGCGCTAGACTTGAAAGTGCTTAGGGTATGGCCACTTGTCCAAATGGAACTTCGATAGCTCTCCATGGGTTTCGCCGGGTTTCGCTGTGGCCAAGCCTGTTTGTTCTTAGTACTGCCAAGTCTGCTACCAGGTCGAGTATTTAAAAGAGGGGCAACTGATGATTGGGGTGGTGGCAGCGCTACGGTGTTGGTCGTGGTTATTTTAGAAGCCGCTCACTAGATGATCATCCTTAAGGGGACCAGTAAACCAGTGGTGCAGCACCGACATGGTCAAAGATCAGACGGAAAGCGAAAGCAGAGACGTGTGCAGATTGCAAAATGCAGAATGCGGACCGCAGGAGTATGGTGTAACATGTTTGAGCCTGGGAGGCCCACCATGTCCAGCACAGGTACCGCAAACAAACAACAATACGACCACGGTAACCCTCTTTGGCTCAGTGGCTCTCCCATTCAACTGTTGGCCCCACTCCCGGATTCATGGGCGGAGCACAGAGCATCGCGTGTATCAGGCTTAGAGTGCCTGTCATACTGCCTTCCCCATCATTTTCTTTGAATTGCGACATTTGCCTCGACATGGACTGGTGCCTGCTACTTTTCATCGCCGATGATGAGGCCATGAAACAAGAACGTGACCCATTAATGCTTCTACACACAGCGTCCTCATAGCTCTTTTACCCGTGCTGATGCTTGCTTATTGTCCGCATGACTTGCGGGTGGAAATTACATGATGAACCCCCCCTGACTCTGGCTCAGCCAATCCGGATGACAGCGGGCACAGTGGTGCGTCAGATCGGCGGAGTGGCCAAATTGTGCTTTATTTGGTGAGTTTGAGCCTTGGGGAGGACTTGGACCATTGTGCGGCCCTCCAGAGCCAGACCATCAGCCATCGAATCAGCATCATTGGCACCCACACCCTCCCCAATCCATTTTCACAAATTTCTTAGAACGTAAACGCCTTCACGAGCTTATGCATGCTTCACGAGGACCTACTTAAGGTACCTTGTGCACCAGACCACTAGTCCGAGGGGTCAATGAACAGCCATCATGTGGCAATTGTTCATTTGTCCCCAAGTGCAACTGGCCGGCTTGAAGCAAGCTTCTCTGCGCTGCTGCAGGTTTGCGACACGGCAGATTGAGGTCCCTTAACCTTCACTTGGGATAACGCACTGGGTACGTGCCTCTTCTCTTCACATAGTCCTTGGTCCTTCCTTGGTATGCCGGACGCAATCCACTCAGCCGGCTTGTTTCACATTTGCTACGAGTTTGAGAGAGCTTTGCTGCCAGTTTGTGACCCAACCCTAACGTCGAGAGAAGCAGCGTTGCGGCGTAGTTCAAGCCGCAAAGCTCGTCTCTGAGTATTCTGCAACCGGCCGTCCTCCACGCTGGTACGTACTTGATCGCCAGTGGCCAGGCTCTCGAAAAACAAAGCGGTATGACGGTGCAGGCTAGCATTGAGCAACAAGTGGCCCCGAACTCGACCTCGCTTCTATGCGGTGTGAACCTGACGGGAAGACTTGCTCCACAACAGCATCTCCTGGATGCGTATCTGCTTCCTGTTGCGATGTCCGATCGTTGATCGGCTATAGCAAAGCATCGTCGTTGGTGGACGTAGATTTTGTTGAATTGTCTTGTTTACCTAGTTGGTGACATTCCTCATCGTCATGGCATGACTGAATTCTGAGTGGACAGTTGAAGATGCTCTATGACAACGCAACAGCTATCATGTGCTGAAGGGTGACATGTGGATGCTCCTAATTGCGCACAGAGACGAACCCATGAGACAGAAGCCGAGAAGCTTGTAACCGCTCATCAAAGTCTTCATCCGCAGTAAGTAGACTCGGCCTCCATTGTGCAACGTTCCCAATGTAGCCTACGTTACATTTCCTGTTGCAAGGCCTTGCTTGTGCCAAAGTTGAGTGGTGTGCATCTAAATCAATACGGGTTTCACGAGATATGTCGGTATTAAGCCGTCGCTGGACGTCCTCTCTTCAACGCTGTCTTTGCCTTGGGTCTTCGCCCTCTTGCCTTTGAATGTGATCCAATTCGACTGTACAAACTGCGTCAAATGGTGCCACGTTCCATATAAAATACAAAAGTGACATCGTTTGTAGGACAACCAAAATGGGTGTCTGATTGCACGAGCATCTGATCCCTTACGTTTTCGAGATCAGCTCATTCATGGCTGCTCTGAAAAGCTTCCCGGCCTCCATTCTTTCCAACTCAGCTATAGCCTTATATAGCGACTTCACAGGGAGCATCTTTGATAGATTGCATGGACACCACGATCAATCCACTCACGCCAAGCACAACTTCTCACAAGCCACCCTCACCGTTGATTGAAAAGTTGATATCCCACACCAAGGCATTGCAGCAATACCAATCCAACAAAACATATCGAACATCATAGTCACCGGCGAGCCCTCCCACGAGCCTCCTGTTATATCAACAAATCCCTGCCTTCACTTCCAGTCCCGTCCGCAATCAAAACTCCAACCCCTATCATACTATCTCGCCAGACCCACCACGTGCCTGCACAGCAGAATGAGAATATTCCCCATCTACCTATCCATCCAATCCGCCTTTCAAACCTGTGAGACATCAGTCCACCTCACCACTCCACCACTCCACAACTCGGCCTCCAAGCGAGCCTCCAACTCACCCAATCCCTCCACCACCACCAACAACAACAACAACACCCCCAACAGTCAAAGCACCATCCTCCACCCCCCGCTTCCTCTCCCTCCGAAAAACCCGTTTGAAAAAAAGAATTCATCCCACGCAACACCCCTCCACCCCGCACTCCATCCCAGCACTCAAGCCTCAATCTTCCCACCAACAAACCCCCCCCTCCAACAGTCAAAGTACCCCCCCACCCTCCTTCCTCTCCCTCTCAAAAACCAAATCCAAAGAAAAACCCATCACATTCAACACCCCTCCCCTCCCCCTCCCAAGTACCCCCTCACCAGCATACCATTACCCCCCTCCCTCCCCTTTCCTTACATACTCAAACCGCAGCCCCGCTCCTCCACGCATAGGTCCACGACGTCTCACCCAACCTCCCCCCACAAAACCAAATCAGCACCGACCCCGCACCTATACCCACCCAACCATACCCTGCAACCCCTTCCCTCAAAACAGTATTAACCCCATCGTCCACCCCGCCAAAATGGAGATAGACAGGTACCTTGGTGTCGGGAACGCGATCACCCCAGCCACTCCCTCGTTCCCGTCCCATGCACTTCCATACCCTTCCTTTCCTCATATCCCTCCTCACAAGTCTTCTCACCACACTACACCACCCTTCATCCCTATTTATAATCTACTGAACTTGCTCCAACACCAGCAAGCCTTCCTCGCAGTAAACATCACAAGCCGGACTCCCCCCATTTCCCCAGGCGAGATGATCCACCTGTAAATCCTGCCAATGCAACTCACCAATCACCATTCCAAACCATTCATCCATCCTTCTCCCCTCACTCTCGCTAGCTTGCCTCGTTCAGTTTCGGAGGTTCACAATATGTTTGGCGCAGGGGGGAGTGGATATAGATATAGATACCTTATAGGAGAAGAATACTTCTATTGGTACGGGGAAGGCAAAATGTTGATATCATCTCACCCCCTCTCCTACCCTCCCACCTATTCCCTCTCATCCCCATCCCCATCCCCATCCCCATCCCATCCCATCCCATCCCCCCCATCCTACCAAAGCGACGACGCACCAGCCGAGGGTGAAACCTTGACGCCGTCTAAATAACTAGGTAGGTGCCCCATCTCAAACCTCGGCTCACGGAAGCGGTTGTTCCCCTTACACAACGGAGGAAAAACCTTCCGCTCCGGGACCCAGGACGCCGGGGCCCGGATTCCAGCAGTTCTAGAGCGCGGAGGCGTTTGGTGGTCCGATGGTTCGTGCGCTTTTGGTCCGACCACCTGGACTCGCTTTGGGGGGGGACGGAAATTTGGGAGGGTGGATTTGTAATGCATGAGGTTACCTTGCTGTATGAAATTTGATGAGGTTGCGCTGGGCTTGGGGAGGGGGGGAAGGGATGAGGCATGAGGTATGATGCCTGTTTTCACTCATATCGGACTGTGGAGACGGGAGGGATTGAATGGCCCGTGGTTTTGCGCTTTCCGCTTTATGATACATATGACCTCCGGCCGCTTTGGGCCTTCGATGAAATTACAAATGTTGAAGCGAGTTGAGAGGAGATATATCTACCGCCCTCTGCTGCACTTCGTCTTCCGAGGAAGACCCCCAATCAAAGTGATTTTTGATCTTGATCATCAAAGCTTGCACTTCCCCCTTTGCTACTCATCCATCCCAACTCCCCACAATGTCTTCCCTATCCTGGTTTCTCTCCTTCCTTCACTCCCAATTCCTCGTCACGCCCCCTTTCCCCACCAAAACCTTCACGTCCCAAACCGTCATCGTCACAGGCAGCAATACCGGTCTCGGTCTCGAAGCTGCAAGGCACATCACCCGGCTCAATGCCGCGAAAGTAATTCTGGCTGTGCGCAACACGGCCAAGGGTGAAAAAGCGAGGGCCTCGATTGAAGAATCCACGGGGCGCAAGCGAGTGGTGGAGGTGTGGGAACTGAACTTGTCGAGTTATCAATCTGTGCAGGCGTTTGCGAAACGAGCGGAGGGATTGGAGCGGGTGGATGTGCTTTTGGAGAATGCGGGGTTGATGAATTTGAAGTTTGGAATGGCGGAGGCGGATGAGAGTACCGTTACGACGAATGTGGTCAGCACGTTTCTGCTGGCGCTGTTGATGCTGCCCAAGTTGAGGGAGACGGCCCAGAGGTTCAATACGGCGCCGAGGATTACGGTTGTGAGTTCGGAGTTGCATTTCATGGCCAAGTTTGAAGAGGGGAAGGAGGAGGGAAGGGGGGTTTTTGAGGCTTTGAGGGATGAGAAGAGGGCGGACATGGGTGATCGGTATGTCATCCCCTGCTTTTTTTTTTGTATGAGGCGGGCAGGATTGGCTGATAGAGAGGCTAGGTACGGAACGACCAAGCTCCTAGAGATCCTCCTCGCACGGGAACTCGCGCAGCGTATCCAACCTTCCCCTGGCGCGGAAGCGGCGGTCATTGTAAACACCCTTACTCCTGGAGCGTGCAAATCGGACTTCTTCCGCGAGGCTGGGTTCATCAGCAGGACGGTTATGACAATCATAGGGGCCATCATTGCGCGGACCACAGAGGTGGGTTCAAGGACGCTCGTTGCAGCTGCTAGTAGTGGACAAGAAAGCCATGGGAGGTATATGGCTGATGGGGTTGTGAGTACTGAGAGCCCGTGGGTGTTGAGCGAGGAGGGGAAGAGGGTCGGGGAGAGGGTTTGGAGGGAGTTGATGGAAGATTTGGAGAGGGTGAATCCGGGAATTGGTGAGAACATTTGAATGATAAAACGTGATTCAATGGATTTTTGTCAAGATCGGCTGAGTCCTCCTCGTCTTCCACCTCGGCCGAAGCGAACGCTTGGTGGTACGAATTTGAGGGAGCCCATTGTGGAGGCTAGCCGGTCGATATCTGGGTCGCTGGATTCGGGTTGCTTCGTGGTCGAGTTTGTGGGCTTGGGGGAAGTTGGAGATTCCTGTGGCATCTCTGCAGGAGTATGATGTTGGTCATGACACGATGCAACGGCATTGGGGATTTCTGGGTTGGCAATACTTCGAGAAGCTGCAGAACTGCGTCTTTGACGCCTAGATCTTAGCATCGAACTTCTTCTATCGACGCCTGTATCTACGACCAGGAAGTCATAATTCTAGACGATTGTTAGTAACAGAGCCTGATGCAACGATGTCAAGGTGAATAAAGGAATTCTACTCGCCTTTGGAAACATATGCTTGTCCACAAGGTGCATTCGCCGTTTCTGTGGATTGAAGCAGACTTTATCACAGTCCTCCACAAAACAGCGATACTGCACGCAACTATCAGCATTATCCATCAGGGTTGTCGAGAAAGGAGACTTAGAGACTCACTGTCTTCTCCCCGTTGGCCTTCTTCGCTTCATTCAACGGATCATGATTCTCGCTGATATGCAATCCCAGAAAATGCTCTGTGGGAAAGTTCTTACGACATTCAGAGCAGCGGTACGCGTGGACTTTAGCGTAGTGAATTTCGAATTCTTCAAAGGTAGTGAAGGCTATTGTTTCCGTGTGAGGTGGGAGTGAGCACCGCATGACTGTTTGGCCTTGTGGGCCTTCGTCCGAGGTTTGGATGTATTTGTTGGTTTGGATATGTTCGTCGGCCGATTTAGGGGTCGCAATGTCCGCCTCTGGTGAAAGTGATGTGGACGGAGAGGATTGGGGAGATTCCTCTCTAGGGTGTTTGGCCATGATAGTCGAGAGATGGCGGTGACGAGGTCGGGTTGCTTTAGTTTGAGCTGGGGGACGAGTATCTTTACAGCTGTGAGGTGGGGGAAATGACTGGATTTATTCCATTTTAATAATTTCATTTTGATGTGCTACAGGGAACGATGGTCAGAGATCTCTAATTTCCCATGGAAGGCAATCACTAGAGTGTTATGAATACTGAGTTAATCACATTGATGGATCTATAATACTTCGCAATGCCACCCGCTGGCTATGCACGCATACGAATCACACCTCCTTTCTAACCCAAAGAAACAAGGAAGCTTTCAAACCCACAAGTGAAGATATGGACAAGGCCACAACAGCAATTCAAAGGCGGATCTCCATCAAACATCAATCAGGTTCTTCTTCCTTCCCGCCTCCTTCGCTCCAGCCTCCAGCGTCTCCAGATCCCCGCTCATCTCACACATACCACGGAATATTCCTCCCTCCTTCGATATCAGCTCCCACGGTGCGTCAAATTCGATGACTTTACCCTGGTCAAGCACAAGCACCTTGTCGTAGTCGATGATCGTCTGCAAACGGTGGGCAATTGTAATGATAGTACTATCTTTCACATCTCTCAGTGTATCCTGGATCTTGCTATCGGTGCCATAATCGATCGAAGCAGTTGCTTCGTCCATGAGGAGTACACGAGGGGCTTTGAGCAAAGCGCGGGCGAGGCAGAGGAGTTGGCGCTGGCCTTGGGAGAGGTTGGAGCCGGATTCGGCGACGGGTGAGAAAAGGTTTGTGAAGATGTTGGCATTCTCGCGGGTGTTAGTCACTCTCTTGGTAAGGTCGAGGTCGTCTTCTTCATTTTCTCCAGATGATGTGGATTTGGGAGGAGTGAGGGTAGTGGTGGGAGTTACTGGTGTGGCTGAAGATGAGCCAATAGCCGACGCTGGTGCACCGATCAATTGAACACGACGGAGAGTAGCGAAGATATCTTCATCGGTGGATAGCTCGAAGGGGTCGAGGTTGCTTCGTACAGTGCCTGTGAAGAGAGTCGGGTCCTGGGGGACGATGGTGATGGCTTCGCGTAGGTCTTGGAGGCCAATGAGACCGATATCAATGTCGTCAATGACTATTTTGCCTTCTTGGGCTTCCAGGCCTCGGAATAACGCCAGAGCAAGGGAGCTCTTGCCTGCTCCTGTTCTGCCGACTATTCCTACTCGCTCACCAGGAAGAATCTTAAAGGTAAGCCCTTTGAGGACAGAGTCAAGGTCTGCGCGGTACCGAGTTGAGTAATTGATGAATTGAATGGCTCCTTGACTTGGCCAGTTACCTGGCGGGCGAGCATCCTCTACGATGGCTTGCGCCTCTTGTTCAATTTCCATGTATTCCTTGACTCGTTCCACGGAATTCATGTTCTGCTCATTGGCGGAGTACAGACGCACAAGCCACAGCACGTTTTCCGTGAACATGACTGCGTAAGTCAGCGACAGACCTGCGGAGCCGGCATCGATGGTTCCAATACTGAGGATAATGAAGACACCAGCAAAGAAGGCTACGAGTGCTCCGGTAAAATCGACACGGAGCGCAAGCCAGCGATTTGCAGCCCAGAGGTAGATGAAGGGCCTGTTATGCGTATCAACCCGAGTTTGGTTGTCTCTGATAAATCGTCTTTCATCTCCATAGGCGCGGATTGTTACGACGCCACTCAGAGTCTCTCCAAACTGCTGGTATATTGGGCTTCGCTGGATAGACTCCAGTCTTTTTAGATCCCGCGACGATCGTAAGTAGAAAGCACCAATCGCGAGATAGATCAGAGTGATGAAGAAGCCAGCGATCAGAAAGCGAGGGGTGATGACACAGATCAATATGACGATACTGATGAGTGAAAACATGCAACCAAGAACACCGACAGCAACTGGAGAGACATCCTGATCTATGGCTTCAATGTCCTTCGAAAACCTATTCATTAGCTGGCCCAAGGGGGTGGTGTCGAAGAATTGGAGCTTGGCTCGGGTGACCGATTTCAGTAGCCTTCGATGAATATCAGATGACGCTCTTAGGGATCCCCAGAATATGTAACCCTCCCTCACAAGAGATATCAAAATATAGAACAACCCGAGGCAGGCATAGACGATCAAGTAGTACCATGCGTTCACGTCGTCATCCGAGGCAACTGAAACGACTGCTGATGGCGTGGAGGCGGAGACAAATGGGATGTTCCAGAAGGAGCTCCCACTGATGAAAGAGCTTGAAGAAAGACCATATCCTTGAACATATTTTGGAGTGGGCACGCTTGAGTTGAGTGTTGCCAGGCCTATGAGCTCTTCGCTTCTTGTGTATGCATTGGCCCATTCGCGAATCCAGACGTTAGCAGCCACTGAACCAATTTGTTGGAGAGTGAAAGCCAAAAAAGCGAAGAGCCAATAGTGCCATGGGCCCATTGCTGCAAGATACATTGCAATGACCTTGATGTTTACGCTTCCAGTGGCCTTGGTTTCGGTCCTAATATTGGCATTTTCCTCGTCCTCTTGCCCGTTTGCCTCGGGTTTCTTGGCTGATCCGTTGGCATGACCATTCCGTTTGGACGCATCACCGTTGGCGACATTATTTGCTTTAGCATCAAGATTGACAACCGACTGTATGCGCGAATGGGATTGCGAGCCACCTTTTGATCCTGGTCTAGACTTGAGCATTTCGTCTCCGAGAGCTCCAGACGTAATCATCTCGTCGGGAGTGCCTTGATCTGTAATCTTGCCATTCTTCAAAGCAACTACATAGTGCGATCGAGGTACGCAGAGCGATATATTGTGGGTGACAAGGATACAGGTCCTGCCGAACATAAGAGGCCCCATAATGCAAAATTCGAAGATGTGTTTAGCAGTGTGGGAGTCGACCGCGCTGAGACAGTCATCAAGCAGGACGTGCCTCGAGCTGGAATATAGTGCTCTTGCCAGGGATATACGCTGCTTCTGACCGCCTGACAGGGTGATCCCTTTTTCCCCGACCAAAGTGGAGTCGCCTTTGTCCAGGATTTCCAAGTCTCTCTCTAGAGCGCAGGCGGTGATGACGGATCTGTATCGAGCGTCGTCGAAGGGTGCAGCGAAGACGATATTCTGCTTGATAGTGTCGTTGACAAGCCAGGCTTGCTGCGCACAATACGCTATGCTTTCTGTGAGCCCGGTTTCTGGATTTGGTCTAATAACTTCTCTGCTCTGCCCGCAAGGGAGAAAGACCGAGCCTTCGATCAGCGTCATCTCTCCGAGCAAAGCCATCAAAAGCGAGGTCTTGCCAGACCCAGTAGGTCCAACGACGAGATTGAGATGGCCAACATGGAAGCGTATACTCATGTCAATCATGTGAAACGCTGTTTGCCCGTCAGAATCTCGAGCATCTTTGCCACCCCAGGTCAAGGTGGCTTTGTCAAAGCCAATGACGGTCTCTGCACTGATGAAACTTTCTTGCCGAATGAGCTGCTCGTATTTCTCTGTTTCGTCTTCGTTCAGGAATTCTTCAACACGATCAACGGATACTTTAGATTCCTGCACATGAGCAATCATGTCGGCCAGTTGATCCAGCGGGTATCGTAAGATACTGAACAGAGAAAGCGCCGTGAAGGCCACAGAAGGTATCAATGGACGCTTCTCGACAACGGTATAGAGCAAGAAGGAGAAAAATGTGATTAGTATCGGGACCCCGAACCATACAGAGGCCGCGAGTGTCCAGAGAATGTATTTGTTGCGCAGGGCCCGTAATTCAGCTTGCCTTTTCTCGCCTACCAATTGATCGAAACGTTGTTCCCACGCAAAGTACTTGATAATTCGGATATTCTGAAGTATCTCATTGGTAGTGTGAATTCGCACGTCGGTAGCAGCCATTACTTTCTTTTGGGTCTTTGAGAACTGTTGCGCAATGAAGAAGTTGAGCGGCATGACCAGTATCATCATGATAATGCTAGCAAGCGCACTCCATCCGAGTATGCGATATAGGAGCACAATGCACACCACCAGTTGCACTGGTGTACTGCCCCAAAGGAAATGCAGATAGGCACTGATCTCGCTGACCTTAAAGGAGTCGACAGCCATAAGGTTGATGATTGTCCCTACGTTGACTTGGGAGTCGGTGGAGTCAATAGCAGATGTAACACCCTTCTGTTTCGAGTCACCGTCATCTCCATTCCCTTCAGATGCCAACTCCTTCTCCTTCCTCCTCCTCTTCTTTTCTGAAGCCGATTTATCGTCAACCTTCTTCATTCCTTCACCCAGAATTGTATCCTTTCCAGCCGCAGCTTTTCGTCTGAGCGACTTGGCATATATCTCGCCAATGATGACCGCTCGCAATCGAATACAGATCTTGCGGCCTACCCACAAAGCTTGTCCGTCGGTGACTGCTTTGATACAAGAAGACACGGCTAGCAGGATCATGTAAAACCAAGCCGCGTTGACTGGCGTATCCTCAGGACTCTCGACATACTCGAGAAATGCCTTCAAAAGAAGTGTCGGAACGAAAGTAAAGAAACCAGAGATAACGGCCCAGGCTGCTTGGATCAGTAAGTCTCTTTCAAAGTATCTCAAAAGATGCCATGCTAGTTTGGTGGTCCTCTTTAGCTGTCGAAAGTCAGCGAGTACTGCAGCGGCCTTGTCTTTCGTAGCAAGATTCCACACGTCCGGAAGCTCGAATGTTTTCTTATAACCTTGCCAAACGATGGCATCTACCCAGCCAAAGGTCCATGTTGAGAATAGATTCGCTCGGGGTTCGTGCGACGGCTCAAGTTTATCTTCATATTCCAATAATACAGTCTTGTTCCCTTTCCTGGATGTAAGTGCAATGAGGGCGAGCAGCGTAGACAGCGAGAAGTCCACGATCATCAAGTCTTGTGCGATCTCCGAGCGAGGGTGTATGATAGCAGAGCGGAAGAGTAAGGCAACCAGGATCCATTGCACTCCATAAAGAAAGGCGGTATGGTACCACAGGTTCGGCAGGATATGCATCCTGGAGCTCGTTGCGACTAACCTCAAGGATGCCAGAAGCAGGATGTAGCCCCAGGTCACGATGCCTGCAACCGCTGCTACCTTACCCTTGTGTCCCCACGTATGGATGGACAGAGCGGCCACACTGATGCCAAGCTGCGCGAGAAGAGCAAGAAGCTCTACCGTGACCACCACTGTCTGCCCTCGGGGCCGACTGACTTGCAGTTGCGACTCTCTCGTCGTGGTTTTCGCCAAAGCGAGGGCCAATCGATCGCTATCGTCATCTTCTGGAACATCGTCTGGCTCCTCATCGTCATCTGGGTCATCTCTGTATCGTCCATTTCTTTTAAATGCGGCCGAACCGTCGAAATGGGTATATCCCTTCCTTCGTTTTAATTTGACGGTTCGCTGGATAAGTTGTATCGATATGTAAAGCAGAGAGACGCCGCACGCTAGGAGCGGTAGGAGGCTTTGTAGAATACTATAGTCGCAGTCAGTATTGAATACTGCATCGTTGAAGGAATTTCCTACTCTCTCTGAGAGCAATTGGAGAAGTCATCTCCCCTCCAATGGGGACCGCCACATTGGGCGAACATTCTTGACGGTGTGCAAGCACTTCAATTCCTCGTTGGTCTGTGGGTACAGTCCATGATGGATGTCAGAGACAAGCCAATATATGCAAGTCGAACGGTCAGCAGCAGGATCTGTTTCGATGGTCTGGCGGAGCACAAAAGGATTGAGTCATGGTTGAGGGAGTACATATGCAGGCTGGTATCAAGTGCGGGCAACGTTTAAGCCGCCTCTCGGACGCTAGAATTTTGGTGTGGGTGCGATATTCTCCGTCCAATTTTGCCCAACTTTGCCCCGCAATTCTTTTTTCCACCCCCACCACCTTAGATAGGACAACGGTGTCTAAGATATGGTCCAAACGTTTGTATCTTGCTTATTTACAATATCGTCTAGTCTTTGACTGAGACTGAGATCCTTTACCTTCCCTCCATTTGGCTATCGACTAGTCAGATGGCCATGAGATCAGACTAATGCTCAACTTTCTCACAGCAAGTCGGGCATTGTTTCATTCGAACACGGATCACCGACATTATCTGGTCTTTTTCTCTCCCCAAATATCGGACACTGCAGAGAAAATCCCATCCATATACTTGAAGTGTTCCAGCATGAATCGAAGAAGAATGGAACTTTCGCCTGACTATAAAGGTGGTGCGGGGATGGATGCGGCTTACAGAGCGTTGACGGAAGAGATAGTGAGATAGTGAAAGGTCAACAATCATGTGTTCACGACTCTGAGACTAATCGATTTGAATGCTCCACATCATGCTCTCATCATCGCAGTGCAAACCTTCCCTGTCTCAATCGCCGAAATCACCCTGGCTCAATGCCTCACTCAATTGATGCAGCAATCAAAGAAACAACCCACTGAACAGAACACACCGCCATGTACGTATGCCATGCCTTTCCACAAACCAAAAACCACAAACCCCATGGGCGCCCTCCCACAGCCCCCTTCTTCCCCCGCTTCAATGTCCTAACCAAGCCTCACTCCCTCTCCCCATCCCCGTGCTCCCCCTCAACCTTCTTCAACGCCTCCATCTTCGCAAACAGTGATTGCGGCTTCGCCCTACAAGCCACCCAGTCAGCACACATTACTCACAATAAGAAACCCAAAATTCAAGCAATGAAAAAAGAGAAGGGAAGCCCACTTCGCGAACCGCTTCCCTCTCAGCCCTGCCAGCTTCTTCGTGCAGGGACTCATGATCGTGTCCGACGGGCTCACGTAGGTGTGTTTGCCGGCGTCGTCTTCGAGGCGGTTCTGCAGCATTTGGCGGTGGTAGTCTAGGGAGTGGGGTTTGTTGGGCTCGGTTTGTTGGGGTTTGGATGGGGAGGCGGATTTGTTGGTCTTGGTGGGGGAGGGGGCGGAAGTGTTGATGTCGCGGTTGCTCAGGGGCTTGCTGGGGGAGTGGGTTGTTGAGGGGGACATTTTGGTGGGTTGTGGTGGATTGGTATGGAGTAGGGGTGTGAGAGTTGAGGAATAGGTGGGTGGTGGTCGGTTGAGAGGGGGGAAAGCGATGGATGGTTCGGTAGGTTGTGGGATGCAGAGATGGAGATGCTGTGGAATACAATTGGGTATGTAAGTTGTGGTCTGTAGAGTTCTTTCTTTGTAAGGAGTCGTTTGAAGTCTTTGAGATTTGAGAAAAGGAAGGCAATGTTTATTTTGCCGTTGTAGGGACAACGGTGGGATTTAAGCCGGCTGTTCTACGACTGCGCACCCCAATTCACGGCATGTTATCCTCAATCCGTAACGATGATCAATTGAAATCATAGGAGGCTGGTCGAATATGTCCAGGGTGCTTTTCGACTATGTTCGGATATACAATAGCACGATCAATTTGAAATACAAAGACATCATATCTCGTTCACAACTTCGACTGCCTTTGCAACCCACTCTCCCTCAACAGCCTCTCCCCCGCCTCTCTCTGCTTCTCCAATTTCCCCAAAACCTCACTAGCCCTCTTATTTTCATTCTTCCCCATCTGCTGCAAATGCACCTCATCAGGTCCATCCGCAATTCTCAGCGTCCGAATCTGCGCCCACATGTTCGCCAGCGGCGTATCCTGACACACCCCGGCACCGCCATAGCTCTGCACCGCACGATCTATAACCGTCAATGCCATCTGTGGGACTAGTACCTTCGCCTCTGCGATCTCTTTGAGTGCATTCTTGGCGTCTTTCTCATCGATTTTGATAGCAGCGTTCAGCACGATCAAGCGAGCGGCGTCAATCTCGAGGCGCGATTTGGCAATCCATTCGAGGAGAACGCCATGCTCGTTGAGCATCTTCCCAAACGTCTTCTTTCGCGGATCGTTCACACGGGCGACCATCCACTCCAACGCTTTCTCCGCAGCGCCGATGGAGCGCATGCAGTGGTGAATACGGCCCGGGCCTAGACGCCCTTGAATGATTTCAAACCCACGGCCTTCGCCTAGGACCATGTATGAGGCGGGCACGCGGACGTTGTCGAAGGTAATTTGGGCGTGGCCATGGGGAGCGTCGTCATAGCCGTACACAGAGAGGACGCGGTTAACTGTTACGCCCTTTGTGTTTGCGGGGACGAGCATCACGGATTGTTGTCTGTAGACATCCTTGTTGTTGGGATCGGATTTGCCCATTACGATGTAGATTTGACAACGAGGGTCGCCGGCGCCGCTAGACCACCATTTCTGTATGTATCGTCAGCTGCGCAGTGGCGAAAGGACGATGATGGGTATACCGAGCCATTGAGGATGTAGTCATTGCCTTGCCTTGTCATGGTCAATGTGATGTTCGTGGCATCGCTAGACGCAACGTCAGGTTCTGTCATCAAGAAAGCTGATCTGATGTCGCCGTTCAATAAAGGTGCGAGCCACTGCCTCTTTTGCGCGTCGTTCCCATATTTGGCTATGACCTCCATATTGCCTGTATCCGGAGCAGCGCAGTTGCAAGCCTAGAGACACAAGCTCAGCACTTGCCTTACACAGGCACTCGGCGATCAAGCTTCTTACTTCAGAGGCCGTTCTGCTCTTGCCCATATACTCTGCCATCAAGCCATACTCCAGATTCGAGAATCCAGCCCCTTCTTTGAAATGATTCTTGGGTAAAAAGAGATTCCATAGTCCAATCTTCTTTGCTTTCACCTTCAATTCATCAATCACAGGTGGGTATGTAGTCCATCTCTTGTCGCCTTCACCGAGTTGGGCGTGGTAGAGGGTGTCGGCGGGGATGCATTCTTCTTCGACGAATTTCTCGACCTTCACAGTATCCAATCAGCAGTCGTTGCTATACTTCAGACGAATATACGGAAATTGTACAAGATTCAAAGCCTCCTTCGCCCGGTCACTGACGGCCCCCCTAGCGATGATGGGGATTTTGTCTGCTGCCGTCTGGGGCTTGCTGCTGCTGGCCAGCAGATTCCGACTGAAATCACTTTTGGACATGTTCACCTCGAGACTTAGAGAAAAACAATGTAGCACTTGAGGTCCACATCATGAGTGACCAAAGGCGGGTGCTTTGACTGCTCCGCATCTTGCGAGCCAGAATGCGGAGATGCCTCGGCTGATTTGCTAGCCGTTAATGGGACACGAGAGAATGAGATTTATACCGGCATCTTCAAACGTCTCAAACTCCATGCAGGGTCCACAGAGCATTGCACATGTATGGCAGTGCTTTGTATTGGGTATCAAATGAATCTATCAAAGCCATGGAACTGCAAAACGCCAACGCTATGCGTCATGTCGTCAACAACTCATGAGTGATGCCAACGCTCATTCCTCCTGAACGGTCTGCTTCTTCGCTTTCCGTCCACCTTTGAAATGCTTCTTCGAGTTCATCATCTTCAGCTCCGCAGGATCAATATTCTTCTCCAAAGCCGTCATGGTTTTTAGCTTCCTGCCCGTCAATTGCCGCTTCCCCTGTTCGCTATATTGGTGATTGAAAGGCATTGTCAAATGTGCGGCATTGCCTTGACCTGGTCCGAAGAATCTTTTGTCAATGCGATTCGACTTTTCACCTTGCAAGGGCGCTGCGGGAAGGGACTCCGTGTCGTCCATTAAGGAGGGATCTTCGGACGCCGAAATTGATGCCTCTGCTTGTGCTGCCCACACTGCCTGTCTCTTGTGAGGGAGGTGTGCTACGTCGTACAACTCTCGATTGAATTCTCGAGAATCAATAGGTAGATCGCCGGGAGGTGGATGGCAGAATAGCAATTTACCGCTGACGTAGTCTTTCAGGATATATCGTGCAGCCCTTGACTCGTCAGGTTGGCCCTGTCCTGTCTTTGCAAACCCCCTGGCTTTGGCATAGGCGATTAAGATTTCTTCAGCCGTTGGAATGCCCGTGCCGCCTTCTTCCTGAGGCCGTGTGTGTACTTGGACACCGTAGAGAGCCTCAAAGAAAGATTGGGGGATCCGTTGAGCAACAAGACCTGCCGGTCCAGTGAATTCTCGAAGCTGATCAATAGGTAGAATGCCATTGCAGACAAGCTCTGCTTTCGTTGTGGCAAAGTTCGGGAAGACGAGACCAGGGCAATCACACAATATGACTTGGGGGCTGAGGTGTATGGTTTGGAAATGCTTCGTTTTGCCAGGAGTGGAGGAGACGGATACTTTTTTGGCACCAATTAAGGCGTTGATAGTCGAAGATTTGCCAACATTGGGGTATCCAACCAAACCAATGGTAGTTTTCCGTGTCTGCTCCCCATCTGTGTGCTCGATTTGCGGTGCATTCTCCAAGAACAATGCCTCCAGCTCATCCACTGTCAGAATCCTTGTCCGTGGGTCCTCGTCATCAAGGTCCTCTTCGCTCGCCCACTCATCGTCTTCTTCCTCCGCATCTTGCATTCTGATATCCTTTGCCACTTCCGCAAGCTTCTCGCCACCTTCATTAGCAGGGTCCTCAGTGTCACCCGCTCTGTCTTCGTGGACTTGGGGTGGATTTTCGTCAAGCTCCATGGCTTCATTTCTCTCCTTAGCTAGAGAGGCAGAAAAGAACTTGTAGTTGATGCCCGCCTTTTCAAAATACTCGGCCCATGCCTCTCTTTGGGGCAAAGTCATCATATCTGCTTTGTTCACGAGCAGTAGATTTTTCTTCTTTGCGTCGACTTCCTTGACATATTTCTCCAGATCGTCTGAGCGGAACATCAGAGGATGCCTCGCATCCACGATTTGCACCACTAGATCGGACCTCTCAATGACTCTCCACAACTGCCTCCAAACTTCCAGATTCCTCTCGAACGGTGTCATGAGAAGATCATCATTATCTTGGAGCTCTGCTAGACCTCTCCGCCAGTCTAGAAGACTCTCCCGTTCTCGCTTGTCAAGCTCCTGGGGCGTAGTCTTGTCGTCCCATGGGGGTCGCCTAGGTACGGTCAAGCGATTCTTGTTCGCTATCTGCTTTTTGATAGCTGACCGCTCCTGGGCTGCCGAAAGCAAGTAGGGGTTACGTTGATCTGTATGTATGATCTTGACATTGTTCATTTTCTCGGCGGTGAAATCCGTTCCAGCCAACTCTGCAGTGCTGAGGAATTCATCGAGAGCGCCTTGCTCAGTCACACTTCGCATTTTGACCCACGAGGCCTCCTTTTTCGCACTCGTAACATACTATGTACCACAGTCAGCTCAAATTTTGGCACGAGCAAGATAAAGACTTACGGTCTGTCCATCTTGATCCACCCGGTGTATCCCCTCAGATACCTTTTTACGATCGGCACCTTTGCCTCTACCAAATCGGTCGTTCATCAAGCTGTTCCCCAGTCCGACGGCATTTTTTGACTTGGCCAATACCATGATAACGACTGATAAGGAGTGAAGTAAGATTTATCAGGGTCTTTGATTGGAATTGGGCGTGTGTCGAACCTACTGTCTGGAGACTCGCCTCGGACGATTCGAAATGCTCGTCAGGGTCTCAAGCCCTACGTACCTCGGTACATTAGATTTATATTCTCGCATAAATTTTGTGACCAAATTCACCGCCCAAGAACATTTAATCTGACCACATCTTTCATTCTACAAAAACAGTCGAGATGCCTCGCAAGAAAGCCTTGTCAGTATGATGCTTTAGCGCCTTGAATATATTGTGCTGACTCGATCACAGTGACAAATCCAATTCCACGACTTTCCATCTGGTTCATCGTGCACAGGACGATGCCAAAATCCACGATGCCTCCGCCAGCTCTATGGTCTTCCAGGAATTGGGCCCTGCTCAATCACACAAGATTAAGAAACGTAGCGACCTCGAATCGGAGCTTTTTGCCGATTCAGGAAACCATGCGGCCCAAATAAGAGATAACGAGGGAGAAGCCGCCGAGCATGGCATCTACTTTGACGATTCTGACTATGATTACATGCAACATGTACGAGACTTGGACGCTGGTAGTGGGGAGAACCATCTCCTTGGGACACCACTGTTGAACAAGCAGAAGAAGGACAAGGGGAAAATGAGTCTCGAGGAGGCACTGCGGGGGTCTTCCTTGGGAGATGAACAGAGTGAAAGCGCCCAATCGAAAGTTGAAGACGTTTTAGGCGAAGACATGTTCGCTTCAAAAATAATGCGAAGCACTACGTATCAAGACCAGCAGGATGTGCCGGACGCACTAGCCGGCTTTCAGCCAGACATGGATCCGAGACTAAGGGAGGTGTTGATAGCGCTAGAAGACGATGCCTATGTGGATGATGAGGAGGATTTTTTCGGAGAGATAGCCAAAGATGGGTCAGAGCTCACCTTGGATGAGTTCGAGGAATCAGGGTTTCCTGAGGACGAAGACGAAGAGGACGGGTGGGAGTCGGACAGGACCGAGCGGCCGAGTCGAGAGAATGAGGGCAGTGATGCTCTTCCGCCTGCCCCAAACGTCGACATAGCCATGGAAGATGCACCGAGTCACGGCGATGGCGACTGGATGAAAGAGTTCAGCAAGTTCAATCAAGACAAGAAATTTAAGCAGACAAGACCAGAGGTCCCCACTCCTGACATCCAATCATCGATCATGACGGGCACTTCAACGACTGGTGGCCGCCGCAAGAAACGAAAGGGAGCATTGACTTCCAGCACAGGGTATTCCATGACCTCATCTTCCCTCGCCCGTACAGAAGGCATGACCCTACTCGACGCCCGATTCGACAAATTCGAGGAGGACTATGCGGATGATGATACGATGGACATGGACGATGGGACGGCTTCCATGGTTTCTCATAAGTCACTGGCCTCGAACAATTCTGTGGCTTCCAGCCAAGCGCCGTCGTTAGTAGGTGGGGCCTTCGATAATATGATGGATGATTTCCTAGGTGGTTATTCGACGAGCGGCAAGAGGAGGATCAAGAAGGGCGGATATCAAAGTGGTATGGAGCAAATGGATGAGGTGAGGAGGGAGCTTGGGCCGGCCAAAGTAAGGACGCAAAAGGCTGGATGAGCCTCAGGGGTGGTATTGCATTGCTTCGGCGTCTTTTTTCTGCATTCATAGCGTCGATACCCCCAGAAAAGTGACGAGAGTAATAAATGCACCTGAACAACAAAAGTTGAACAGCCCTAACGCTAGACCAAAATCAATTCAATATCCAAAAGTTCAGCCAGCTAAAGACCCCTCAGCTTACATTTCTCCTAAGACACAAAACCATTGAAACCGCGTCGAGCATCTCAACACAGTCCACGACATGGCATCCTCTCAGTCATACGCATTACTCTGCCTAGAGAACCCCCTACTCGGTCCGCCCCTTCCCCACACCCTTCCCCAATCCAGGAAGCTGACCATCAACCCACAGACATCCAAGGCCAAGGGTACTCCACCCACCCCTCCCCCCCACCCCGCCCCAAACCCTCACTAACCCCCCCTCCCCCACAGCGACGCCGCCCTCCTCAAAAAATACTCCCTAAACCCCAACGACGCGATCCTCGCCTCCCCCACCCACCAACCCCTCTACGAAGACCTCCTCCAAAACCACTCCGCGCACCTAATCGCCGGGGGCGCAGCCCAAAACACCGCCCGCGGCGCCCAATACATGCTCCCTGCGCACAGCACCCTCTACATCGGCGCCGTGGGCGCCGACAAATACGCCCAGATCCTGCGGGACGCCTGCGACGCCGCGGGGTTGCGCACGGAATATCTGACCGTGCCCACGCACCCCACGGGCCGCTGCGGGGTGGTTATCACGGGCCATGATAGGAGCATGTGCACGAGTTTGGACGCGGCGAATGAGTATAAGCTGGAGCATTTGAAGAGGCCCGAGATCTGGGCGCTGGTGCAGAAGGCGAGGGTGTATTTCGTGGGGGGGTACCACCTCACTGTGTGTCCCCCCGCGGCGCTGGCTCTGGCGGAGGAAGCGGCGAGGGAGAATAAGGTGTTTGTGATGTCGTTGTCCGCGCCGTTTATTCCGCAATTTTTCAAGGAGCCGTTGGGGAAGACGAGCGGGTATTGGGATTATGTGATTGGGAATGAGGCGGAGGCAAGGGCGTGGGCGGAGAGTCAGGGGTTGGAGACGAGGGATGTGAGGGTTATTGCGCGGGCGATGGCGGAGTTGCCGAAGGTGAATGGAAAGAGGGAGAGGGTGGTTGTTGTTACGCAGGGGACTGAGGAGACGGTGGTGGCGGTGCAGGGGGGCAAGGGGGTGAGGGAGTTTCCGGTTAGGGTGGTGGGGGAGGGGGAGATTTGTGATACTAATGGGGCTGGGTGAGTGGTGCTTTCCTTTGTATTAAGGGGGCGGCTGATTTGCTAATGTTGGGAGCAGGGATGCGTTCGCTGGGGGCTTTGTGGCGGGCATTGTGGAAGGAAAGACATTGGAGGAGTGCGTGGATATGGGACAGTGGCTTGCCAGTCTGAGCATCAAGGAGTTGGGACCACAGTATGTTGAAGTTGCTCTTTATTTGCTGATTGAAACTTGTTTGGTTATACTGAACTCGTGGGATCCGTCTGCTGACCTCACCCTTCTCTTCTCTTCTCAGGTATCCCTTCCCCAAGCAAATCTACCAATCCAAACACAAGTGATCCTGTCACAGCATGACCGGAAAGCGTCCAGATTTCAACAACTGCAGCTGCTTGCACGACATCACGATAGAATGACCGAAATGGATCTTCATCCTCCACGGGCCGCTAGACGCCTAACATAGAATTCACAGTAGAGCTTAGATAGCATAATCGCTACATTTGCATGGAATCTCCAAGCAGTTTCTATTCTCGATGCCGTCAAGAACATGAAATGCAGTCGGGAAACTCAAGGACCTTGTCCATTCGGCGGTGGCACAGTACCTTGCTCACGAAACTCCAGTGAGTTGCCACCAAAAGCCTCAGCGCTCAAGGTAAGAGACGCGTCGAAAAAAGCTGGAGGGACGGCCTCGCTCAAGCGGGTTTAGGGGCCACAGCTGGCAAGGTCGAGCGGTCGTGGTTTAGAGCATTGTAGGAAGGATCAGGGGTCGCATCGGGCACCACGCTGTTGCTGGAGTGCACTTGGATAGGGTCGGGGCTCTTCTGGACTGGGATGCTGGACAGAGAATTGTGCTGTGAATGGCTGGGTGTTTTGTTCTTGCCATTCTTGGGACGTAATGCTGGTCGTTGTTCCCCACGTTGTAAAGGCCAGGGGGATTGCCTGGTACTTGGAAGAGGTGGGACAGCAAACCTAGGAGATGGAAGAGGGGGATTTATAGCATCAAGAAGTTCGTTCGCCGCAGGGGAATCGATGTAACCGTAACTGGTCTCGTTGCCCATTTGGCTGGAATTAGGTGTAGGTGAAGGTTGATATCTTTTATAAATTTGGTCGACACCACCCATAAAACCATTGACCTGGGCTGCTTCGGATGGGTCTTCGTCCTTGTCTTCCGAGCCCACCAGATCATTAACCATGCGCTTCGAATCGATGTCCATCGCCTGGTGATCTGGCTCGGCTGCAGTACCATCTTCGTAGAGAAACGAACCATCCACATAGGAGATCGGAACACCCTGTCTGTTCCATCAGTCCTGTCCTGTCAAGAAGATCATGTAGCTTACCTCCTGGTAATCATGGTCCAACCCATCAAGCCAGAGATCATGGATCCTCCCCAGCATTTCTGCAGTGGGATGCAGTCGTTCGACGTCTTTGTTATGACATTTGGGCTTTGGGGTAACTTGATCGTCTCTGTAGAACCTTCGCCTTGTATGCTCGTTATCAAAGGGCTTAAACCCAAGCGAATCTTCGTCTTCCTCAAGGAGATAGCTGATCTCTGGAAGTTCAAGAATGGGGAAGGTCGAAGCCAGTAGTGTCAGGGTAGTTGCATACATAGCCCAAAATTGCCTAAGCTGCATCTCGAACAACCTGTCACTCTCTTGTCCAGCCAAGCTTACAGCATTACCTAGCAGCCAACAGCTGTAGTTCCGCAAGCTTGGGAGAATACGGCGCATCACAACCGTGACACTCCCTGATCTCAAGGAAGGTCCATTAACAGAAGAGGCAGGACGCACAAGCTCGGATTTCAGCACCTTGAGAAGTGTGGAGAACGTATCCAGATTTAGGTGTTGGAAGGAATAGAAGCATCGCAAGGCCTGCGAAAATGAGGTCTGAGAAGTGTCTATTCATCTGTGTCAGCTGTTTCGTCATAGGCGTCTTCGAGAAGCTGCTTACTTTGTAGTCGAACGTTGGCCAGATATTCCCCCGCTATATTCATAAGTACTATCTTACTCAAAGCACCTTCCAGCGACCGCTGTTCTAGGCCGGCTTCGAGCTGGTCGAGTATTTCGTCTTCAAGTTCACTATGTTCCCGGGATTGCTCGCCTTTGTGGCACTGAGCATGGATCCGTATCCAAGGAATATCAGGGAGCCTGCTTGGCAGAACGCCATTCTTGACAACGTCCTCCTCGACCGTTCGACCCTTTTCCCAAGCCCTATCCACTTTATCGAACTCTATCTTAAGGTTACTTAGAGCTAATGGATGTGGCTCTTCAATTGCAATTGCACGGTAGAAATGATAGGTGGCCCGCAGATGGTCCTCGTCGGCAAGGGCAACTACTGCGAGTTGATTGTGGCATGTCCCAGATCGTGGATGAATCCTCCTAGCTAGATCATAGTATCCAATAGCAGGACCCCAATTGCGATCTTTTGATACAACCTGTGTCTCACGCCATCTTGAGATGTCACCAAGCCGGATGAGAGTCTGATGGCAGGAGACGAAGACAGATTGCCGTAGGTCATTGGAGACGTGGATAGCGTCCTCGCATGAGAGTGCTGTGGAATTATCTCATTAAGTTGCTCTTGTAATGTGGCGAAACGGCTTACTGCTCAGAGTCAAACGATTCGCAACGGCATCCAACTCTTTGACACCATCAAAACGCGATGCTAATCTTTGTATGTGCCCGCGATAAAATCGTTGGCTGGACTTGATGAAGTCGAGGAACCGCTTGGTAGTCTTACGTTGCTCGACCTGCTTGCGTCTTCCTACCGAGCTCTGGAACTGAAGAGTGTGTCAATTATGATAGTATAGCACCGTGTGACTGGGGTAGACTCAACGTGTCCGAATTGCGACCGGAATGAACGATTGGTCTGGTCATGAACCTCCCAAAGTCTGCTTTCCATTTCGTTCTCGATAGCGGATTGAAAATCCTCCAGTATGAGATCCTCACATGCATGGCGGTATCTGCACTCGTCAGTGAGGGCCGTGCAAGGCCGTAGGGTGCTCGTACACTTGCAGTCTCTGGATCAGGTCACAAGACGACGAGTTCGGTTCAGCCAGTTGGGCTCGGATGTCTCGAGCAATCTTGCAAGTTTGCCTTGGCGATGTCAGCCCAGATAAAGCAAGGAAACGTGGGACTGTGTCTGAAAGGGCATATGTACTCCCATCTTTCCCCAATTGAAGCCGCCATAGCTGCAGAAGCAGCTTGAGGCGCTCATCTGGACCACTCGGTCAACCTGAGGGTCATCTACAAGATGGACGCCCAAGGCAATGGGACACGTAAGAATTGTTCATTGGGGGGGAAATCATGGAAGCAGATGAGTTCTTGTGAAAGAAAGACGCGAAAAGAAAAGACATTTGCACGGCGTCCATGTTTGATGAATACAACTCATACAACCCCGAGGATCCCCAGACGTGATCGCTATGAGGCTCGTATCTAATCCAATGATACAAGTCTAATAAACGAGGATATTAGAATACATTCGTATCAATACGACAACTCCTTGTGATCTCCACGGGTAGGCCGTCCAACCTGGAGATTGCTTTGTTTGGCTGAGGGACGACACTGGGGATATCAGCTCTCGAGACTAGAGGATTGAAACAGACAAGGGGTGGCATCTTTGTGTACGTATTCACCAGTTAACGTTATCAGACCCTTATACAAAACTCATTATGAATACAAGTCGAAAGCGCCTGAAACAATGCATTGCCTTAAACCCCTGTCCGAGTCCTCGCTATGCATCAGTCATGAATGCAAACCGTTCAAACCCCGACCTCCCTGATGCAAATCCAAAATTAGCTCATCAGCCAAATAAATCATTCCCTCTCAGGAGTCAACAGTCCTGCCTCAACCAGCTCCTTCTTCTTCTCCCTCTTCCCCTCCGGCGTCCCAGGAGTGCTCATTGCCCTCCTCTTCTCCTCCGGGGCCGGAGGATCATCGTTCCATCCCGCTCCAGGCGACTTGGGAAGTTCCTTGTTTACTCTGGGAGGACTGTTGCTCCAGCCCACTCCCGCCAATTTGGGACATGCTTCATCTTCTCCCCCTGACAGTTGCGATTCTGGCGTTGGAGGCGAGTACTCGATGCCTGGGCTCTTCGTGCCCGGGTCGAGTTCCGATTCCTCAGAGGGACTACGCCGATGCATCAGGCCACGGAGAACACCGTAGCGAGAGGACGGCCGCGTGGAGCTAGGGCTTGTTGGGGGACTTTCAAGGGTAACATAGCGGGAGAGGTTTGTAGTGGACTTGGTCAGGGCGTTTTGGAGAAGTGGCGGCATTTCCAAATGGGTCTGTGAAGTGGTTCTGGAGAAGATGACAAGCAAGAGACATAGAAGCAAGAGGATGAATTGTAGGATCGCGATCCGTTTCTGAAAGACGAGTTCGTCTGCTAAGAGAGTGAGACGTGCGGAGAGAGCGAGGACTTCCGACGTAGATTGCGCGCGTTGGGAGGAGAGTTCTAGAACTGTGGATTGCCAGATTTGATCGTATTGGTGGCGGAAGTCGCGAAGTTCGGTCAGGACGGTCGTGTTGAGTGTTTCGAGAAAGGTTGTGGTTTTGGAGAGCTGACGTTTCTCGACTTTGGCAAAGGCGTCGCGCAGGATACGGGATTGTTCTTCGATGTATTGGAGGGAGAGGGTGGAATTTGATTCGAGGAGCTGGAGGCGTTTGTGGACGGATTTGAAGAAGGATTCTTGGGTCGTAGGGTTGGAGGCCGGTGGTTGCGTTGAGGATGATTGTAATCTTGATGTACTTGCTGAGCTCTGATTGAGTGTAGCCGATGGTTTATTGGTTACGACTTGAGGGCCAGAGGCGGACATGACACTTGTTTGCAACGTTGTGTTCGTATTCCAAGTCTTTGTAGTGCCGTTCGAAGCTAACTCTTCTGTTGAAGCCTTCACCATGCTCGTATTGGCCGACAATATGGTGGTCTCGATTGCCTTGTGCGTTTCTGTCGCCACTAAATTGAACGAGCCTGGTGTACTAGTTGTTGAAGAGCCTTCCTCTGATTGGCGGTCTTTTGCTTCGCATTTTTGATCACTTCTGTCAGCCGAGGACATCACTTTTGCTAGTCGCAGTCTGATAGTCGAGTTATGTAGTGTCAGCTCCACGCAAGGAGGGTCCTGTTCTGAGGACGAAACGGGTCTTGAAGGACTTATCGACGTTTCTGATGAGTCACTTGCGGTGACGGGGCCTGCGATCGGGTCAAGAGTTGAGGTTGCCTCGTCCTCATCAGAGCCTGTTATCGATATATCTTTGAGCTCTTCAGCAACGACTACCTCAGCGGACGGCTCATTTCCTTCGCTCTCCCCAGTCTCGCTCCCTTCACCCTCTAAGTCCTCGTCTGCTCTCGAACCTTTCACGTCATGATTGAATTCTTCCATCATCGTAGTCCCATGCACCCTTAGAAGGCTGACTGGGCAATAATACTCGTTGCTGAAGTGCGTAAGAAATTCCACACGCAAGTATCTGGCCCAGATGAGAGGATTCTTGACAAGGAACGCTTGCACTTCTCGAGTGTTCCTGGCTTCGAATGTCCCGAGGTCCTTCCACTTGTCGAGTTTGACAGGATATCTATCGGAGACACTTACTCGAAATGTTCGGAACATTGAGCTGAAGAACTCGAAATTGGCTAACACCAATGTATCGATGAGGATGTCGTCGCACAGCTCAACAATGAAGAATTTGTTCTTCGCCGTGCAGATGTTGAGTAGATAGCTGTCCTTGTTCTCGACGAGAACAGCAGAAGCGCCTTTGCTTTCCGGGTTTGTCTTTAGCATAGTAGCAGCGCAGTCGAAAGATGCGTAGTTGGAACGCTCCTTGCAAGTCTTCCCAGCATCTTTACCTCGTCTATGAGGGTTGATCTCTTCTGTAGCCCGGTTTCCCTCTTCACCACTCGATGAAGATTGAGCCGCATCTGGAGTGCCGATACTTTGCGAGGGCACGCCAGCATTCATCGAACCAGGGTTCACAAAGCCCCCAAAGTCGATGTCTATCTCGGAGTCCTCTCCCAAAGAGTCCAAGGCATTGTTGATGTTCCCCGGCCTGCGCCTGTGTTCTTCACTTCCACCTCCTGCTCGAGCACCAAGGCTCTCTGCCGACTGTCCTGCTTTGGCCAGGTTCTGGTGCTTCCAATCTTCAAAGGACAGGAAATTAGCATTGTCCAACGGCGAATCGACTTCGTTCTCCGGCGTTGCTGCCTCAGAGGTGCCTGACTTTTTCGATGTGTCTGCAAGTGAAGGGAGAGCGGACATCTGTTCACCATTGACAGTTTGGGAGGGTGCATTGAAGGATGGCACGGGTGTAGGAGACTCCGGTCCCAAACGAGAAGATTCGGAAGGAATGGACAGGACATCGCCATCATGCCTCGAGATTGTGACAGCGGTTGAATTTTGAGTAGTCAGCTTGCTGGCCCAACTTGTCGTCAAACACTGCTGCGGCAGTGTCTGCGTAATATAGTTGATGCTCGTAGAGGGACATGTTGGGGGAGAAGGAGGAGACGATGGTGATTTTCCAATTAGCTGGGCATGAGAGACGGTGCTTGTAAACAGTAGCAGCGCAGCCGCCTTGACAGCAAGCCCACAGGACTGGGGCATGCTCGGTGCATCTTTCAGAGGGACATCAAGTTTGATGAGGTGGATGGATTGAGACCAGTATTGGCTTCTGGGTTCGCATGCAGAACAGATATCCGAAACTACGGTACCTTGACTTTACGCTGGCGTGAATACCGCTAATACGTCCTCCAATCGCGATAAATTACGAAGTACTGAAGTAACAGTATTCGAGTGACTTAGTGACCACTCAGAGAAGGCTTCCAAAATTTCCGAAATTCAATTCAAATCGTGCATCTCGCCATTCATTTTCTCACCTCATCTTCACAACCACTATGGCAAACCACACGCAAAGCGCGTCTGGCTCCTCTGTCAGGACGTGTGGTATCCTTGGGGCAACTGGCACCGTTGGACAGCAATTTGTGCTTTTACTCCAAAGCCATCCCTATTTCAAATTGACGGTGCTGGGTGCAAGTGAGAGATCTGCAGGCAAGACTTATTCCCAAGCCGTGAAATGGAAAAAAGACAATCCCATGCCAAAGACTACAGGCGAAATGATTGTAAAGGAATGCAACCCGGAGCATTTCGAGGACTGCCAGGTGGTTTTTTCAGGACTTGATAGCGATGTAGCTGGACCAATAGGCTAGTCATCTGTCTACAATTCGCGTCTTTGGGCATTAGTTGACAGAGATTGTAGAGATGGATTTTCTCAAAGCCGGGCTACAAGTCTTCTCGAATGCCAAGAACCACCGCCAAAACCCTTTGGTCCCCCTGATCGTGCCTCTTGTCAACTTGAATCATTCCAGCTTGGTGAAGCGCCAACAGCAAGACTTTTCGCTGAAGAAAGGCTCACTCGTCTGCAACAGCAATTGTGCCGTAGTCTCCGTTGTCATTCCCCTTGCTGCGCTACAGGCTCAATTCGGCCCCGTTGAGTATTGCTCGGTTGTAACCATGCAAGCAGCAAGTTCCCAAACCCCTTTTTCATTGAAAGATAGAATCTGAGTGATTCACCACAGATATCAGGGGCGGGCTATCCAGGCGTGAGTAGCATAGACATACTCGACAACGTCGTGCCATTCATATCCGGCGAGGAGGACAAGCTAGAATCAGAGGCCCGGAAGATCCTGGGCTCTCTGAACGAAGCGCACACCGAGATCATAAACCAACCGATCGCCATCTCGAGTGCTTGCAATAGAGTTCTCGTGCTCGAGGGACACACGGCATGTGTTTCGTTGAAATTCAGCAAGCGACCCCCACCGAACGCGGAACAGGTCAAAGAGGCCCTCAGGAGTTATAGGTCCGAGGCGGAGATTCTGAAATGCCCTTCGGCGCCGAAGCAAGCCATTTGGGTCACCGAGGAGCCGGACCGGCCTCAGCCTCGGTTGGACAAGGGGAATGATGGAGGTTACGCGGTGACTGTTGGTCGCATCCGGGAGGATGAAGCGAAGATCTTCGACCTCAAATTCGTTGCCCTTAGTCACAATAGTAAGCGTTTGGTCCCTTTCCGAGTCACGAAACGTATAAGCTGACGGCGAATAGCGATTCTTGGAGCAGCGGGTGCTTCGCTCCTGAACGCCGAGGCTGCAGTGCTGCAAGGCTGGCTGTAGACTCGCGGGGGCGATTCGTTTACAAATGCTCTTTAGCGGCATGACCAGCCGTCGTGGATTGGCCACGGATGCGACCGCATGCACAGGTAGAATGCCATGAGTTCAGCCCATGGCCAATTAGAAGAAAAGGTGCAACGGTCTGAATTGTTCTACTAAAAGGAGACACCTCGAAAGCAAGAGTTCGCATGTGAAACGGACTCGATACGATCGCGTGAGAAATGACGAGACAAGTGAATAGATATAGGGAGCAATCCTGACATGGAACGATATCAGCTCTGCTTAACATCGTTCCAAATTTTTATGTAAGTAGGAGCGTTCGTCTTGTGAAGAGATGGCGAAATACATTGCCATTACTGTATATAGGTACGCAACGTATTAAATCCGGAAAGTCTAAATCTATCTCTTGCAGCACCCTTCAAATGCGAGAAAGTGCAACTATGGTTGATAAGACCATGTCCTCCGAGTAGTCCTCTCCCAAGCCAGCATTCGGCATTCCATTATAATTACCACCACAACAATCCGCACCTCAAAGCAAACTCGACCGCTTACTACTCAGCTTATGATAAACATCCGCAACCGGTGATTCGCCCCCCTCCAGCCCCGCCGCCGGCCTATCCTTCTTCTTCCGCCGCACACCTCTCGTATCACCCTCAGTCTCAATAAAAACATGCTCCCGCTGGCGATCAAAATTAATAAGCCACTTCATACGGAACTGCTCCTCCTCGGGCCCCCCCCCACAGCTTCCCTCAAGCGCAGCCGACGGCGGGGAGTTGACAGCGAGGGCGAACAGATTCTGCGGTTCTAGGAAATCGGTGACGAGGCCGCCGTGCAGGAGGAACCAGGCGAGGCAGAAGAGGTTGGAGAGGAAGACGAGGGTGAGGACGACGTAGAAGATGCCTTGCCAGCGCTGGGTGCCGCCCGAGGAGTAGTCTTGGGTGCGCAGGGCGGCTTTGAAGGATTGGTATTGGGGCTGGGAGAGGATGGGGACGGTGGCGGAGTAGTTCCAGGTGTGGATGAAGGGGCTGGAGATGGCGCTGAGGAGGAGGGTGTTGCCTGCGAGGACGGCGAGGGCTTCGGCGATGGAGGGGAGCGAGGTGTCTAGGGCTGGGGTGGTGGGGATGAGCTGGGTGAGGAGACGGGCGATGGCGGCGTCGCCGTCGAAAATGCCATTGTTGAGGGAGAGGGCCGAGCTCCATTCTGAAGCCACGTTGACCCAGTCTTTACTGTAGTTCCCGTTGTTGGCGTCGGGCATGGAGTTGCTGTAGGCGAGTTTATTGGTCGGGTCGTCGCAGTGTGTTTTGAGAAACCCGCCGCTCATGCTGGCATGGTAATTGGTCGAGCAGTTTGGGGTGAGTGACGCACGGAGTGAGCACATCATGTAGGAGGATCCACTCGGGGAGGCTCCGAGCACATACATGGAGTCAGTCCTTGTCAAGGCGCTGACGTTGGTAACGGTGTTGTATGGTTTGGGCAGAGTGGAGAAAACTGGATGTCGTCGTCCATACTTCTCACCAAACCCGAATAGATCATCTACCGATGTTTTGTTGAGCCAACTCGGTACAGGGGGAATAAGGTCACCGAACAGATTCGGCCAATTTGTACCATTCGGTGCAGTGTTATTCACCTTAAAGAACGGCCATTGTGTATAGACCATTGGCACGAGATCCTCGGTTGTCATGCTGGCACAGAGAACGTTAATGGCGGGCGACGGGACCGACGCTTCCACGTCGTATTCGCCTTGGCCCTAAGATCGAATCAGCGAAGAGCTGCTGTTGAGACGTCCCAAGGGGATGGCTTACATCAAGATCTTCTGGCTGGACAATATTGTTTATCGGATCACGTGCTGCCGCAAAGACCCCAGAATGCGGCAACGCCATTGTAACGTTGTTTACGATCCTGTTGTATTGCGTTGAGAGATCGGCCATGTTCTGCCCGTTGATCCAGCTTCCCTGTATTGTAGTGTTGTCATTAAGCATTGCCACTGGCGCGATCCTTTTCGACAAGTCACTGGAGCCATTGCCTGTGTCAATGCTGTCGGTCCAGAGAGATATGTATTGAATATAATTATGAAACCTAGCAATTGTGAGCAATTCAGGTCATGGCTTCTTAGGTGTGTTACGTACGCCTGACCAGAGTGTTGGATTTGGATGCAAGTTGTGTCATATTCAGGATCCACCGTTTTCGATATGGGTGTCTGACAGAGGCCTTCGATATATTGTGGATTCGCGAATTGGGTGGCAACCTTGCCGAAGAGAACTTGGTCCTCGAGGTTGCCGTATTTGAGCTTCGGTGTGACTGTAAAAGTCAGCTAGTCGTACAGGGAAGATGTCTTATTCTATGCTAGGGTCTCTCATGTTTCAATCAATTGTGAGGCTCACAGCACAAGCGATTGGTACCGAGCCTACCCACATCGTGATGTCGATGTTTCGTGCTCACCACTAGGACGATACCATTGAGAGACCACTGAAAGTTCCGGGATCAAAGGGTTTTGGACAGATAGAATTTTCTTACCGAGAGCATCTGACGCTGTGGTGTAGAACATTGCCATGAAAGCTGCTGTCAAGGCAATCACACCCAGGACAGAAACAGCCGCATATCTCACAGTCTCTCCGTGCGTGATCATAGTTCCTGGCTGCATGATCCAAGATCTCATCGACATGTCTGCAATTGTAATCCCTTTCCCCCCTTTCTGGAATGCCCTCCTGCTCAGGACCTGGCCAATAAATGCGACAAAGACTGTGACAAAGGACAACTCGATGCTTTTCGCAAAAAACGTAAACAGAAGTGAAGCAGTCGCTGGAGGTAGGCTGCCGCTTGAGGTGATGCGCCGACCATAACGAGGTTTGACATAGGCAATGAATACCCATATACCCGAGAAGACGGTAGAATAGACGGCGAGGATCAATATTGATATCGCTAGCCAATTTTTGCGATTATTATACACGTTTCGTTTGGTCTTGCAGATGAATTCGTTGGGCGGCGCTATAGTCAGAAATGTCAGTGATCCAAAACACACAAGGCAGATACGTTGCGACACATTTGTGGGAGTGTGTAATTGGAGGAATGAAAACTTGCCATCTGGTCCAATTGAGTGCCAGGTCGACGAGGCCGTTTTCCCACGCAAACTGGCAGTCTCCGAATCCGCAGACCCTGGCTGATACAACGATGGACTGGAGCCATCGTAGGGGAAGCCTTGTCGATCATCCTCGAGGTGACCTTCTGGTCCCTGAGATTCTCTCCACAATCTTGCAGAGTCCGGCGACAGGTTGTCCATTGAGACAGGTGCATTGGAAGGACTGCTCTTGCTTGCAGTCCTGATGATTGACGAGATAGAGACATGCTTTGCGCGGCCTACATTCTCGATACCCAATCCCTGCGATTTTGGCCTCTTGATCGACCCGCTTCCGTCCCGTTGTAATGGTCCTGTATCACTGCCTGGGAAGTCATCCTCCTGTACCGAGGCTACTCGCCTATAACCTGGACGGAATTGGAATGCTGAAATGGGGGATCGAGGGGATGCGACAAAGGTCGAGCTCGATTCCCGCGACAATGCTGAGAAGTCTGGCGACGCCGATTGTGGCGGTCTCTGACCATCCTCATTTTGGTGAGCCATCTTGAAAGCGACGACAGAATGCAAAATGGAATGGCAACATCAGTTTCGCATGATATAGACGGATGCTTGAAAAGACACAGTTCTTCTAGCCATTGAAAAGATTAATATCATAACATTCACATAGCATGAAAAGCTACCACGGCGCAGAGCTTGAAATCAAAATGGCAAGGCTTGAGACATTATGGCAACACAAGGGGTCGAGACATTGGTGCCACGAAAACGAGCGTCCCGTGCCGATACGTACCCCTCGCTATTTTTATCACTATCAGTACTCCTTACACGATACAGCCCCTTCCATTGGGAGGCTTAAGGCTGCTTGTAGGAGGGGCTTAGACTGTTGGACATGGGTCTAGATCTCGGCATCCCGCGTGCTAACGAAGCCATCGTGGGTCTAGAGAGGGTCTAAACAGTGTCTAAACGGTATCTAAACAGTAGTTGTAACAACCGAAGGATTCAATTGATGGCTGAGGTTATCTCCGAAGTAGCCATAAATCGGAGGGGTCGGGGCAGTCTTCCAATTCGTGAGCTTTCCCGCGTCTAAGCCTCTTCAAGCAAGGCTCAATCTGGATTAGGGCAGAGACTCGAGGTGCCCTGGGTTGGTGAAACATTTGATGGCCCAAGCGCCACGCTAACATTACCTACTACTGCCTGATACCTACCTACCTTACAAGACGAAAAGCACACTTGCAATTATCAAATCTCTCCGTATCTTGAGCTATTTTGAGCCTCCTGAGCACGACTTTTGATTCTGCTTCTTTGTAATCCCACAATTGGTTGACTGCTTGAAAGGTTTGGAGTAGGTTAAATGATAAGATTTCCTCTGCTCTGTACGAAGTTTCATTGTAGGCACTGAACCTAACATGTCTGATCCCCCCTACCTAGGGTGAGACTAGCGTAGGATCCTTCGTCTCGGCGCTTCAGATTCCATTTCGAGCGGGGCTGAGGCCAGGTCCACCTGGTGACCTGCCAGGCTGCCTTTAGTTTCCTAGTGGAACATGAGTGCTTCCTTGGGCTGGCTTGACATGACATGAAGGAATGCATCGAGCACCCATCCAGAGTCCAGCGAAATAGCCCGAGTGTCTGATGGATTGGATCTTGTCTGCTACCCCGCTGAGCACTGGCAAGTGGCCGGTTTCATATGTTGGTTGGCAGACGGAACACATGCTGATCAGGTTGTGCCAGCCATCATAAGGTTCGGATTCTTCTTCGCAACGCAGCAGCTATTGCGGTAGTCGTTTGGAATATAAGCTGCGGGGACCGATGCCATCTTAGGCATAGATTTCCGGCCTGCAATACCAAACGAGGTCCAACCCAGTGAAGTGCAGCACGCCGCTCGATCCTGGCAGATTCTATCTCTCAAGCCGCCTTGCTGTCCTAGTGGATGCACAAATAGTCAAAACAGATGTGGTCCAGTCGCAGTCGACGACAGATTCGGATCGCGTCTTGAAACACTTCGGGAAGATCGCTCTGAGGAATGTTTTCAATTTTCTATGCTAGATAAGGCGTACGTGTCTGGATCGGTTGAAGACCGACCCAGCAGTGGCTAAGAGTTGCATAGGTCCCGAACTGACCCCCTGACTCTAGAAGAGAGATCTCGTTGGAGTCGCAGCAACCAGTGTTGAGAACTCGAGTTAGCAGAAGAGACTTTGATGGTCGATGGCAATTTCAATTCCTTGATCTTTCTGTCGATGAAATTGAAGCATTCTGGTGAGTCTGAACGAGCAGACTGGGTACCAACGAGGCCTAACGAAGGCAAATATTTGCACTGTTGTTACTCAAGTAAGCAAAATTGCAGAGGAACTCGAAGGACGATTGTGACGGGAAGACTACCATTATTCTGTTCAAGGCACACGTAGAATCGTACAACTGTACCATAGTGAGAGACCCATCTCTAGCCCTGCGGTTACCTACAATTACGCTTCCTGCGTATCCTTCTTCAAGGTCAAGATAATGAGATGGTCTTTCGTAGGAGTGTTCGATTTCTGGCGTAAATTCAAACACCATTCTTCGTAAGAGGGAACAGCATCTACAAACCATCTGAAGGTTGGAAAAAGGTATGTTGACAGGCAATTGCCCCCCTTTGGTTCCCTCCGTGCCTTCTCTGTGGCCTTGAGTGACGAGATCAAGGCATTGCACGCACTTCTCTGAAGCCATTATGCAGTCTTGTAGACCGTCAAAACGACATGCACTCCGTATTGTGGGCAATCAGGACCAATACCTCCATATCCGTACCTCGCATTTAATCCCTCGATCGAGAGAGACTGCGAGATTGCTACCTTTAACGCCGGGTAATAATGGGGGCAGTAGGTTGAGATTGTTCGGGCATTCAATGACGGCGGCCTTCCTCATGACTTGGATTTAAAGTCCTCAAAAATCAATCTTTCAGGCTAGACTTGATCAAACATGAGGATAGCCATCCTTCAATTCTCCCCTGAAATCGGTAAAGTTACCTCCAACATTGAACGTGCAGATGCTCTCCTCGAAGCATCCAGTCCTAAGAACCTCGATCTCCTCGTTCTCCCCGAACTAGCCTTCACAGGTCAGTCTCTCTTATTGCCCCCTCTTTCCGTATTTCTTCTCCCACCTAGTATACTCACATGTAGCCAGGCTACAACCACCCATCTTACGGCCACATCCTCCCCTACCTCGAACCCACATCCTCCGGTCCCTCAACCGCCTGGGCCAAATCGACAGCTGCTACGCTCAACTGCGTAGTCACAGCCGGCTACCCAGAACTCTTCACCCCACAGACCACCAATGACGCCCCGGCAGATGTCTGCAAATCCCATTCTCTCGCCTACAACTCCACCGTCACCGTCGCGCCGAACGGAGCTATCTTAGCCCACTACCGCAAAACACATCTCTACTATACAGACGACACATGGGCACAAGAATCACCCTCTGGCTGGCTGACCTCGTCCTTTCCACTCCCCTACCGCTCTCCCACCAAACATACCGACGGAGAGGTTGCACCGACCAAAGGGCACGAAAACAGAGAAGTGAAAGCCGCTTTTGGAATCTGCATGGACATCAACCCCTACAAGTTCACCGCGTCATGGACTGACTACGAGTTCTGCACCGCCGCTATCTCCACTTCTGCAGAGATTCTTGTCCTGAGTATGGCGTGGCTTACCACTCTCCCGAGCCCATCCCCCAATGAGTACCCTGTGCCGCCGGATATACAAACGCTTAACTACTGGCTCTCGCGCCTCCAGCCTCTTGTTCATGGCCGAAAAGAGGTTGTCGTCGTCTGTGCGAACCGCTGCGGCGAAGAGCCGGGCCCGAACCCGTTCGGCCAACTGGAGAGTGGAGCGAGGTATGCGGGGACTAGTACAGTGATGAAGATTGGTAATGGAAGGGTCCATATTTGGGGACTCATGTCCAGGAGTGACGAGGGGGTCTTGGTGGTCGATACTGAGAACGCACCGAGGTGGACAATGGACGAACAGAAGGGGGAGGAGGGGAGCGAGGAGGACGAAGAGGTGGGTAATGGTGTGGAAGCTGATGGCGGGGGTTGAGCATCTGGAGGTGCTTTGAAGAGGCAGTACACATTTCAATGCTGGACCTTAGGCCCTGCATTCACTCTGGTGGATACGCATGTCTTACGGTGTTCGGTATATCTGCATTCACCATACCTCGTCCAGGATTTCCATCCTCCAATGTCGATTCGAGTGCTGGAGTAACCTTGTTCCCGCTGAATTTCTTGGTCTGTGCGCCGACTAAGCAACACGATCCACCTTAACTCGTTCGGGTTTCCCATCCCCCAACATCAACTCGAGTGCCGGAGCAACCTTATTCCACCTGAAGTTATTGGTCTATACGCCGACTAAGCAACACAGATTCACCTTACCTACCTCGTCCGGGTTTCCCATCCTCCAGCATCAACTCGAGCGGGAGTAACGTTGTTCCAGCTGGATGTACGCCATTGGTCTACACACCGACTAAGCACCATAGATCTACCATACCACGTTCGGGTTTCCCATCCTCCAGCATCAACTTGAGCGGGAGTAACGTTGTTCCAGCTGGATGTACGCCTTGGGGCATACGCCGACCAAGCATCCCAGATCCACCTTACCTCGTTCGGCGGGTTTCTGTGTGTGAGTGTTGGATCGAGGGTTGTTTAACACTATTGCTTCCAGCGTACGGTTCGGAGGATGGCTCTCTGTGCGAAGCGCTGGACGAAACTTTTGCTGAACAATATATCCCACACGAGGCTAGACGGCCATATCTCAGGTAGTTAGTCTAAGGGGAGAAAGTGTTATCACTGTACTCGATGAAACGCTGAAAGGGCAGATACTCCCGAACACAGAAGGTGCAGATAAGGAGATGATGGCGGGCAAGAGATTCAATTCAACGACGGGAATTTGGAACTTTGGACGAGGTCGTTCCCCTCGATGCGTGACAAAGATAATCTCGATCCAGGGTCCATTAGGAAACATCCAGCAGATAATTGCGGATATCCGACTCTATATGAGAGACAATAGAGCTTGGAGAAAGGCAGCATGAACGGCCAAACAAGCATCATTCATGACGCCGCTGAAAATTTGGTATAAGAAGATCAGCCCAAATGACGCCCTCGCTATGCCATTATAGAAAAGCCACTACCATACAACTCCTCAACTCAGTGTCGGACCCCCCCCAATCACACCTTAACGCTCAAAGGGAGCTCAAAGCTCAATCGCATCCTCAGCAGTAGCCCCCGTGCCTGATTCCCCCCAATCGAATCCGCTCCCCCCTCCCTCATCGCCCTCGTCCTCATATTCGTCTTCATCCTCATCTTCATCCTCGTATTCATATTCCTCATCACCATTACGCTCCCCATCTATCCCCTCACCATCTCCATCCTCCTCAACTTCGTCCTCACCATTCTCAATCTCGACCTCATCCCTTTGACCCCTATCAACCCTGCCCCCACGCCCCTCGGTTCCTAACGCGGCAAACCCCTTCCTCTCGGAATGCGCTTTAGGCTCCTCTCTCACAACCTCCTTCCCCTTTCCCCTTCCCTTGCCATCTCCGTATAAACTCTTCCCCATCCCCTCCCCATCCCAGAACCCCTTAGGCAAGAGCGCTTTATCGCCCATAGCCCTCAGCCTCAATTCAGTGCGTGAGGGGGTGGGGCCACGTTCGCGGATTTCGCGGAGGCGGCGCTCGGCTGGGGATTCGGGCTTAGTGTTGGTGTTGTGGTTTGGATGATCTGGATGGGCGTGATTGTGATTGTTGGGCCTTGGAGGGGAGGAGCTGTTGGTATGGGTTTGAGGCGTCAAGCTCCGCTCCATGTTCTGCGACTCGGTTTGGAACCAGGTAGTTGATTCGGCGAGCGTTTCCCGGACGGCGCGGATGGAGGCGAAGAAGGCTTCGTCGTCATCATCCTTCTGGTTGGCAGCGCAGGGGTTTGATGTGGGGTTTTGGGAGGCGGACAACTTTGTGCTCGAGGTCTTGGGTGACTTTGGTGAGGGCTCACTTGTGGTGCTGATTTCATTGAGGTCTGAAGCTTCTCTAGCTCGCTTCTTCGTTAGAGGTATGACAGGCGTGTCTGGGTCGATGTCCATGGCTTTGAGTTTGAAGTAGTCTGTTCGTGTTGTATCTGACCTCACATTTGGCCCAGCTAGGCGTCGTGCCTGTCTCATTAGGGTGTCGCTCAGAAGTGATCCGTCACCAACTTTAGAGAGATTGATGCTGGATCTGTGAGGTGTGCGGGGGAATCGATGCGGTGGGGCGGACATGGTGGAGCCTTTGAGGGTTCTTGATCGTTTATGGTGAGACTTGAGATGAGATTTAGGTTGTTGCGAATTCTCTTGGTCGGAGTCTTTGTCCTGCTCGTCTCGTTTTCGCTTGCTCCTCCTGTTGTTGCCGAGAGACTGACTTGAATCGTGATTCAGTTGTGTAGGGAGACTTTGTCGCTTTTGGGCTGGCGTGGAGGGTGACGGTTTGTAGTTGTTTGGCTTATGTGGCGGCGGAGCTGGACTTGCTGTGTCCCGTGGAATTTTGAATGGGGAGTTGTCTAAACTGTTCTGGCGCGATCGTGACTTCGTGGCCGAATCCTGTAATGTCCTTGCTAAGTTCCTTCGCCTTTCCTTACCCCTTCGTTTGAGACCCAAATTCCAAGCATTGGCCTTCCATCTCCTTGCGTACTTTCTAGCAAGCAAGAATGCACGATATTCCTCTGTCCAACATCAGCTCTCGCCCTGATACACTGAACCAAATTGGAAGACCACTGACTGGCTTTTGCCCACGACTTCTGGTCCTGATATTGAGCCATTGAGGATCTTATAATAGGACTCACGGTGAACTCAACGTATTGCTGTAGCAAGCCACCGTCCTCCAGTACTATAGTCCTCGCCAGCTCATCTAATGCGGCGGAACGGCGGGCAAGTGACGTAGAGCTCGGCGTTTTTGGCTGAAATGAAGACCCGGTTAGCGCTGCCGTGGGTAAGTCTCTTTGCGAGGGAAAAGGTGTTCGAATTGCGTTTTGCGTTGGCTTGGAGAGGGAGGGACGATTGACAACAGGTGAATTAGGAGTGAGATTTGATGGTGCCGGATCAGCAGTCGGCTTAGTGGGGAGAGCAGAATTGTTTGGCTGGGAGAACACTGATCCAAATGGTGATGCTGCGGAGTCATTAAAAGGTCCAGCCGCTGGGGGCTTAGGAGAGGGTTGTAGATTCGGGAAGAGTGGCGTTGAGCTTTGGTGTGAGCTTGTGGAAGCTGTGAATGGTGCTGTGGGATTATAAGCATTCGGGGGGAAAAGGGATGATGGCGGTGGCTGAGGTTCAGGAGTGATGATAGAAGGAGTAGTTGTTTGCGATTTGGACAAAGGATTTTCCGGTGGCTCCGACGTGGTTTGTTGGAAGGATGAGACTGCATTAGTCTGGAGTGCTGGTTGGAGCAAGGGCGACGTGCCCAGAGAGGAAGAAGGAGCCTTCGGTGCTGTTATGTTGGAGGTTGGGCTGCTGGCATCAGAGCCAGGGCCGTTCACTGTGTTTCCGGTGGGGGCTTCTTGTTTTGTGCTAGGGAAGAGGGAAGAGGTTTGCCACGAGAAGGTCGGAGGCTTTACCTGAGATTCTGAGGTCTGATCCTTGGCCGTCACAGTAGGCGATGAAGATGAGGGCCGGCCAAAGATCCCAGTCTTGGGAAGGGTCTGTTGAGCAAAGGGAGAAGCTGCTTGGTCATTCTTAGAGTCCTCAGACTTTGATGTGCTTGGAGCAGGGAAGAAATTGAAATTTGGTGGCTCCTTGGTGTCGAAGGGACCCGACTTTTCGCTTGTATTTGTATTATTATTATTCGGCGTAGGGAAGGGACTGGACTTCGGGACTTCTGCACTCGCAAAGGGATTGTTCTTCACTTGACCATTTGAATTGGTGTCGAAGACCGAAGCTGGTGCGCTTTGCTGTTGGTTCGGAGGGGTGGGCTGGAATGGGTTGGGCCTTACAGACGGCTGGCCAAATGTCGACGGAGGATTGAACGGGCCGGCGGTAGAGTTGAGTTGAGACGCGTTGTTGGTCTTCAGAGGGCTTCCTGATCGGGATCGAGGCTTCTGTCGTTCTTCGTCGGAGTTCTCGTCTAGAAACAACGATTCGCTATTTGCGTTTGAGGCGGTTTCTGCATCCGATGAATCTTCGACAAGACCTTGGGACTGAGCCTGAGATGCGGTCAAGCCGTTGATGACTGCGGGTAAAGTTCGAGCTAATCTTTTCTTTTCCACAAGGGTCTTCGAGAAGATTTGTTTTCGTCGTGGATTGTTATCTAAAACATGTTTGTAGCCGTTGATGCTACTTAAGAAGCGACGACTGACCTTTGAGATGCCCGCCCACAATAGAGCCAAGATCTACGTATCCTTCACCACGATCGTTCTCTAATACCTCAAATTCATGTTCCTCACAGAAGGTGGCAGTTTGATCTTGGTCGTCGAAGCCAAGAGCAACGGTTAAATCTCGCAAGATCCAGTCTTCTACCTTCGCAGACCCTCCTCTTTTCACCTTGTAAGCATTCCAAATAGCTTCCAGCGCTGTGCTCCGAACCAGGTTGAAATATATCTCCGCAACGCAGGCCATCATATAAGAGACAGCATTTGACCTGACCAAGTTCCAGAAGCCTCCAGCGTTTGCCTGTGCAGTAGAGAATGCTGTGCGTGGTCTCAAAGGTCCTTGTTCGTCGGATGTATTTGCGGCGGCACCGTACAGCTTCAACGCTGTCTGTACCAGTTGATCTCTCAATATAGACCTGGGCCAATTTTGTGCACGATCTTCCAGATCAGGCCGTTGGTCCTGGATCTCGAAGATGATGCAGTAGGCACGGAATTCAGCTTCATTGGGTGATGTAAGCTTGTGCCGGCTGTCATCGTAGTAGTACATCAGGGATAGTAGGGTGTTGTTCAGCTGCTCTCGCTCTTGGTGGTGATCAAACTCGATATCTTTTGCATTTCTTCGGGACAGCTGGTGCAGCGATAGGATGTGGAAGCGTGCAATGCGCTCAAAGCAGTCAATAGCAATCCGCAAGTCTTCTGTCTTGGAAACTTGCTGTATCGAAAAGTCGTTGCGAATGCCTCTAGTGCGATCCCAGACAAATTTATGAACGGTAGCCAATAGTTCAGGGCCGCCGATGACGCCTTCGAATAGATAGTCCAGAGTCTTTTTGAGTACTGCCGGAGGTCTGATATCCGAGGGAAGCTGTTCATCGTAGCCGGCTGCGGATCTCCGAAACCTTTTGACCATGAGCGCCTCACATGGCACCCTAGCACCCGAATCCGATGTTTCCTGACCCACCATTAGCCAGAGATCCTTCACGCATGCTGCGGAAACCAAATTCTCACCTTCTCACTCCCATCGACCATGAGCTGTACTATCCTTTCCACCCGCTCAAATTCAGGGCACATTTCGGGACAAGTCCCCACTGGAGTGATCGCGTTGGCGAGTGATGTTGGCTTGTCGGGATCTGCAAGAAAGCCATTCTTGATCGCCTCTTTCCTTTCTCTCTCTCGACTATCTTTGAGCTAATAGATTCGCAAGAGGCAAGCGTCACTATGAAGATCTTCAGGTCAGTAGGAGTAGGGTGGGGGGCATACCGTCTGATACAGGTCGTTCATGCGCTTCTTGTAAACTCCGCCATCCTCCGTCGCTGCGTTCCGCCAGCTTTCCTTCTTTGAGTCCGGAAGTTTGCCAGCATGATCGAGGATTGCGGATTTGAGTTGGGCAGGATTTCTCCACGACTTGTTGCGGACTTGGTTCTGGTTCGGCGGAGGCCTGAGCAACTGCCTGGAAGAGTCCCCGTTGGTTGCAGTAGATGTTGGGCGTGGTCCAGCATGTCCTACCCCTCGCCCTGCGCCATTTCTAGTGTCTCTCGACCTAACGCCGCGTATGTTACCGCGGCTCCTGTTGCTGTTGCTTCGTGGTCTGCCTGGACCTGGAGGCGCTAACATGGCGCCAGCGGTCTGAAAGACAGCTGCGCTCTAAATGAGGCCAGTTCATCAAGAGACTTCTGAAATGGCTGCTCTTAAGGTTGTAGGCAAGGAGGCCTCTTGATTGTGATGGTAGGTTGCGTGCTAGTTCTCTGTGACGGTCGAATGCGGTATCCAATATCAATTGATACGGAGCTAACCTCGCCCTACACGAAAGACTGCCTCGACGAATATCATCAACACATCGAATTCCTCTAGCACTTTGACTGTATGAAGGCAGAATCAAGGTGCCGCATATTGGCGTGCTAAGCCATGCAGAAGATCGTTATTCGCAATCTGTCTTCACTGATGTTCACGATCCTTATTCACATCTACCGGGCCTGGTGCCCCCGAGTGCCCCGACAATTTTTTCTAGATTCTGTTCGATATGAGTCATCTCTACGAGCACATTCTACAATCATTGGGGCAACAGCATGGTGGTAAACACAGAATCAGAGACCATCACAAGCCTGAAATGATCGGAACAGAATTGTTGATACAAGTGCTCTGTGTTGCACTCCACACGTATGGAGTCCTCGTGATTCGCTTTCTCTTCCACCTCCCCTTGGCTAGGTCTCTGTTCGCGAGATTCCTCTTCTTGAGCAAGTCTCGTCATGACACGCTGTGTGCCATGTTCTCTGGACCCATTGCCACATCTGGACTTGGACGGAGAACATTAGGCACACAATTCGATGAACTCCTCACAATGAAGATGCCAATATCCTGATGCCTACCTGACCTTCCACGCCCTGGATCAGCGTCCCAAGATGAACAAAGGATAACATTCAGCCGCCGCTACACTAACCTCCCGTAACGTACATCGGGCACCCTCCTCACTGAAGGTTGAGGTCCGACGGACGCCTCTACAAATCTTCCCAGCTTGAGACCGTCTTATCGCAGTAGGTGCTTTACGGATCGGCCATAGCAATGGAGCCTGTGCTGAAAAACGGTATCCACTTAACGATGATTATGCATGTGTCTGACAGGCATACTTGCAGGTTAGCTTGGTGATGCTCTTTTCCATCTCTGCTACTTATTCATGTCTGAGTCGTATTGGGTCACTGCCGTACCAAGCATTCGGCGTCCTCGATGGCGTTTGAAACCCAATTATTGGCGTCGCTCTTTGTCGATAGATCTCAACATCCTCTTGCCGAATGTCACGTGGTAGTCCTTAAAGAATTTCCGCAAGGCTATGTCACAATCTCTCGGATCTTACAGTGCACCATATTCTGCTGGCCAATCTGGCAGTTGTAATGCATATGTCAAGGTGGGCGCCCAGAGTTGTGCTATCATTCAAGCATGGAATGATTGAAGAAGAGCTGATGGATATTGAAAAAGCCTTCGATGGCTAGATGTTGAGTGTCCAGGACAACTGGAGACACTTGTTCCGCATTTACTGCTGACTTGATGAAGGAAGACACTCTGGCGCCACTGTGCTACTCGGTCTGGCCTGGATTGTGCTCCTTTCCGACGACCCAGCAGGAATGAAAATTCAAAATGGAAAATTCAAGCGCACAACGGCAAGGCATCTCTCAAACAACCAGATGCGATCTTTCCATTGGTGAACACATCTCCGGACTGAGATGAAAAAATTCGCAGCTACAAACACTTGCGATGCTGAAGCAAAAACAGGATCAGAACATCGAGCGCTCTGCCTCACTTATCCTCGTTCCATTGATACTATTTCAGTTTTGCCACAGCGTAAGCTCTTCTGACTGATGTGAAAATCTCCCCCAAATGCTTTTTGTACATCTCAAAACAACTGAGTTTTGCAGCAAATCCGCAATGTCGTCCATGGCTCGAAGATCAAAAGACCGCTGAACGTGGACTGTACTATACGAAGGTCCTGCTGCCTATTGCTGTGGCAGCATGGCTTCCCGTTGTTCTCGCTTCGTCTCGATTTACGCTTTCCGTCGCACTTCCTCCGGTCTTTTACGAGATAAGGCCTGTCGCTCGCTCACTTCATGTGTTTTCTTGACCACGTCACACTCGCATGGTTCGTTCCTTGCTCTCATGGTCGCTAAATTAAATCCTGCGGCTTAATCAACAGCCGCTCTTCAGATCTAGTTGGACTTACTTTCGAACTTATCTTCATTGCCGCGCTCGTGCGAACTTTGTCTATCTAACGTCCCAGACCGCGTGACTGCGGCAGCGGGCACCACATAGGCAGTGACAGCCGGTTAGGGGACATCCGTCGAACCTTCGATCGAACCTTCGTCAAACCTCGTCAAAGCTCCAAGGTGCGTGAAGATCCAACGTTGATCGAAGAGTGCCGCTCAAGCCCTTCAACGTAAAAGCTTCTTCATGACTCTCCAGCCGAGGGTGTCACATGACACCTGTCAACTGTCAGAAAGCAGAGAACTGTCCGGCCATTACCGGCCCATGGACGCGAAAGCTGAATGGCCTTCACGTCTACATGGCAACTGATCAATATGTGACAGCATCTTCCTAATGCCAACGGGGGACGTTGGCACAAACAGCAAAATCCCAAGTCCTCTTGGTAGAATCTAATTCCCACACCACATCTCGGTTGGTAACTCTTTCCGCATGTAGCAAGCAGTCGCGACACTTGCCATCATGCATGAAAACGCTCGAGTCAATAAATCTCGACTGGCAGATCGGCGCTCAATAGGCGAGTCGGTCCAACCTACTAAAATCTCCCCCACTTTTATGCAATCCTCAACGCCCTGTCTTTCCATTCCCCGGTTTGAAATTCACGATTCGCCAATGATCAGGCTTTCGATCGTGACGAGTAAAGCCAATCCTCCCAAATTCCCTCATTGCCCTCCGGCGGAAAAGGACTACGAGAGAGCTCGAGCACGATATTACAGACTACCTTCCGCTCCACCGAAGTCTAGGCCCAGAAGCAATACCTGGATACACAATCCCCCATCCCAGCAACCTCAAAACTCACAACCGAGCTCAAACACCTCCTAGAAACCACCTCAATACCTGCACACTCCACCTCAGACATATCGATCACGGACCAGGCCCCGAAGGCCAAAATTCCCGTAAATAGCATCCTGGAACGCCCGCCCACCACAAGCGAGCTCCACCGCAATACACACCACGCAAGCATCAGGCACCCCCGCTCATCCCGCATAAAGTCACATCAACAAAATACGCGAGTAGAATCATGCACCGCACCTCATCTGGCCGTTTCCCAACGTATTTGCGCCCGCCATCGTGCGCTACCCATGCTTTTACCACGCCTCCATGCAACCATATCTCCGCGGGATCTAGGATCAAAGACCGTTGCATGCGAGGCAGGGTATGCGTTGGCACTGATGCTGCAGGCTGCACGATGTAATGCGGGGCTTATCTGCGCAGATGCATGCAGACGGAAGTACCCGAAGATTCGAGATAGGGTTCTGGTCGTGCGTCGTTAGCGAGTGTGGAGGGGCGTTGGTTCTGCTGCTTATTGCGTTGGGGATGGAGGGATGGTTGAGGTGTGGTGCGTCAAATTGTTTATGCGGGATGCGCCAAAGCGGGGCGGGGCTATTGAGGGAGGATGGCTGCTGGATGCGTGGCCTGGAGAGGAGGTGTGATCGAGGGGGCTTTGGTTGAGTTGTGGTGCATTAGGTTGTTTATGCGGGAT